>Ga0209589_1008699_pt1 | contig 15720 bp, 10 predicted proteins | sample CowpeawhiteBW_FD_187525 | JGI IMG/M metagenome (GOLD analysis project Ga0209589, IMG submission 187525) | Root nodule microbial communities of legume samples collected from California USA - Cow pea white BW (SPAdes) (version 2) | ecosystem: Host-associated > Plants > Roots > Nodule | place: USA... | reverse complement strand
TATTTGGTATTATAATCTAAAATGTAAATAATTATAATTTATTTTAAACTTTTATTATGATTATTATTTGTTCTTTGTATCATTTTGATCAAATGATGTATTATAACTTTTATTAGTGTATAAAAAATAGATTTATTAGAATTTAAAAGATTAAGTAAACAAACATTTAAAATATATTTTAATTTGAATATTTGTTTTTCTTTTATATTTTTAAAAAAATATTTTTAAATTTTATCAACTATGTTTCATTAATATTTGCAAATTTAATAATTGTTTTGGTTCTCATGAAATTTGATTTGGTATTATAATCTAAAATGTAAACAATTATAATTTATTTTAAAGTATTTGATATCGAAGAAACAATCATCCTTCTAGTATTGAATATTTAATAATATTGTATTTCCTTTATCATAATTTTTTATTATTTTATTAAAAATAATTAAAATTAATATTGAAGTAGTAAGAAAATGTGTATGAGTATGAGTACGAGATTATATCCGTTACGCGGTGGAGATGGGGATGAAACAAAAGTTTGATACCCGTTGAATTTGGAGATGAAGATGGGGTTAAATTTTTTTTACGGAGATGTGTATGGGATAACAAAACCCGTACCCACCCCGTTGTCATCCCTAATGTTGATGAGTTTTAGTAAGTGGTTAGTTTCTTATACAATTTATTAATTTAAAAAATGTATAGATAATATATTTTTATAATTCTATCTTTTGTAAAGACTGTATTCATATACTTTATATACTAAATTATTTATTTTGAATATTATAACAAAGTTTCTTATTTTACAAATTTTAAGATGCTAAATTGAGATGTTACGAAGTTAAAGAAAAATAAACAAAAATAAGAGATTACATAATTTTTATTTGACTTTTACTTGTATTATAGATATTTTATACTTTAATTTTAATTATATTTTAGAATTAAAAAAATGAAATGAATTAAAATAAATGAAGGTATACTGTATCACACTTTAACCCATATGCTTTTTCTTAGAAGTTAAATTATTTTGTTTAAAGTTTTACTGTCGTTATGATTAAGATCCGAGAAGGAAATGGAATAGACCGAACCGAAACCGAAACCGAAACCCGAAACCCTGGTTGAAAAGCATACCGGTAAGGGGAAGTAGGTTTTATGGAGGGTTTAGAGGCGGCTGGCTCGTGCGGCGTTTGTCTCAGATCTTTTCCCGTTAACAGAACACTATAACACTTTCGCTTCTGTTTCTCTGTCTCTTATATCCAAAATGTGGACCCAATTCGCTAAGCGAGCTTCCTCAACCTTAAGGAACAGTTTTCGTCGTTCTTCGTTATCTCCGAGAATTATCGACTCCCAAACAAGTACAAAACTAAACCCATACCCATGTCAGGGTTTCGCCAGAGTCGGGGTGAGTCGGTCCTCGTTTCTGTTTTACGAAGGTTTTTCTTCTCCGTCATTGATGATGGCGGGCAGGGGTTACGCCACGGTGGCCGAGGCCATTGAATCGACGGACACCGAAGACGATTACGATGAGGTTCAGAAACTGTTGGAGGAAATGGCGAAGGCGGAACAGAAATTAGACTGCAACAGCTACAAGTACAAGATGCTGAAGAAGAGGCAGATAAAGACGGAGACGGAGGCGTGGGAAGAAGCTGCGAGGGAGTACGAGGAGCTGTTGGAGGACATGCGCGTGCAGAAGCTTGCTCCCAATTTGCCATACATGAAGTCGCTCTTCCTTGGTTGGTTCGAGCCTCTAAGGAATGCGATTCTCGCTGATCAAGAGCTTTGTAAAGAGAGCAAGTGCCGATTGAGCCACGCGCCTTATTTCAACGAGTTGCCGGCGGACATGATGGCTGTGGTCACCATGCACAAGTTGATGGCCCTGTTGATGACGAATACGAATGGCGTGGGCACCGCCAGAGTCATCCAAGCCACTTGCCAAGTAGGAGAAGCGGTTGAGCATGAGGTATATGAATCTCTGTATGTATATATCGCTGTGTCATTGATTCAATAGGACAAGTGTGATTAATTTTGGGTTTTATTGTTCAACTTGGGCATTATTTTGTTGAATTCGTAATGTTCAAGTGTTCGTTGACTGAAATGCTACCCTTGTATGTGGATCAGGCTAGGATATACCGATTTATGTTAAGGGAGAAGAAAGCCGCCGCTGACAAATCATCTCATCTTGCTCCTGCAGTACAAAGCGAAAGAGTGATTGAAGAGGACGAGGAAACGGAAAAGAAGAAGAGCAAGCTTCGGAAAAGAGTTGCTGGTTTGATGAAAAAACAGAAGAAGCGACAAGCGATGGGAATAGTTCGGGGTCAAGATGTTTGGAAACCTTGGGGGCAAGAAGCTCAAGTAAAGGTTTGTGATGCTTGTACTTGGAAGTTGTACCTGTGAACATGGAATGTTTCTTCTGTTTTATATTGCAATGTATTTATTGTACGTTCCAGGTTGGCTCTCGACTGATTGAACTGCTAATAGAAACGGCTTACATTCAACCGCCTGCCAATCAGTTTGGAGATGGTCCACCGGATATACGCCCAGCATTTAAGCATACCCTTAAAACGCTTTCAAGCGAGATACAGTGAGATTGATAGCACTCTTTCACAATCAATATCTATACTTTTAAACGACTACTTTTTCATTCCTAAACAATCGATGCTTTCTATTTAACTAGGAAGGAAACTAGGAGATATGGTGTTATTGAATGTGATCCTCTTGTGCAAAATGGCCTTGAGAAGTCTGTAAGTAACTCTAGGGAATGCTTCTACTTGAATTCATGCCCCCTTTTCTTTAAGTAGGTTATAAGCAGAATTAGTATAGTCTTCTACTTTCATCTATACTTCATTCTTAAGTTCATAAGATTGATGCTAACATAGAAGTTTGTTTATATTGACAGGCAAGGCACGTCGTCATCCCTTACATGCCAATGTTGGTGCCACCTATTAACTGGACAGGGTACTACAATTGTTAATACATTTTGTTTTCTTATTATAGAGATTTATCTTTTCTCCCTTCATTTTATCTTTAGTTTAATTCTCTAGTGTAAAACCTACAATTTTTGATGGTATAATTTGAATCACATGAACAAGTTCAAACATCTAATTACTTTGCTGTGTGCTTTACTTTTTTTTTTTTGTGATAAGAACCTTTTGGCATGCCATTTCGATTGAGTAATAACTACATTTTGCTTATTGCAATGTCTTTTGTAGGTATGACAAAGGAGCATACTTTTTTTTGCCATCGTATGTGATGAGAATTCATGGAGCTAAGCAACAACGTGAAGCAGTTAAGAGGGCTACCAAGAGTCAACTTGAACCTGTTTTTGAGGTTTGGATATTCTTTTTAAAGTTATGTGTTCTCCTATGTCTGTTCATGAGCTGCTGTTGTTAGTCGTTGAAGTTAATTCTGGTATTGTTTTGTACTAGGCCCTTAATACTCTTGGCAATACCAAATGGAGGGTAAACAAAAGGGTTCTGTGTGTGATAGATCAAATATGGGCTAATGGAGGACGCCTGGCGGATTTGGTGGATCGTGAAGATGTGAGCATTAAATAAACCTTGTTGCTAAATTTATCTGTTGAATACCTAGATTTTCACAAAACTTGGCCCACTTTATTGGAAGTGATATTCCACTTGTGTAGCTTCCAGCACAACAGTATATACTTCTTCGAATCATGCATGATTTTTAATTTTCGTTGAATGCTAGGGTTTGATATGTATTAATGGATAAAAACATCTTAATTTTTATTTTACATCTTCCCATCAATTGAGGAGTAAGGGAAAGGAGAACATGGGGCATTAGTGGGAATATAGTTGACTGAACGTACAAATGCAGTTAGTTGTTTGTGAAAGAAGGATCCTAATTGAGGTATGGAGTTTCTACTCATTGAGACGAAATTGGGGCCTTTGGGCAGTGAGGAAGCAGTCCCCTGAAGTACTGCCATTCCCTTGGTTCACTTTTTATATTTTATTTCATCCTTCTACATTTATTCCAATCTGATGTCTTTGTGATATCAACGTCAATGGTCTCTTACCATAAATTTTGAGTACCCTTGCGGGGTTTGTATCAGTTGGTTTAAAGTTTCTATTAGATATAGATTTTAGAATGTGTAATCAAATATAACTCAAGATACAAGGGTGTTTCTACTGTTCTGACTATTGCTTTTTGATTGAATTCTCTTTTAATGTCAGGTTCCCCTCCCTGAAGAACCAGATACAGAAGATGAGGCAGAAATCCGAAAATGGAAGTGGAAAGTCAAAGCTATGAAAAAGGAGAATAATGAGAGACATTCACAGCGATGTGACATAGAACTTAAACTTGCTGTAAGAAATCTGCTACTCCTATTAAAGAGATTGGGTTATACAGCAAATACTTTCCTGGAGATGTTGCATACACTCATCATTGTTGCATTACATTGGTTTGTTTGGCTGTAGGTTGCACGAAAGATGAAGGATGAAGAAGGCTTCTATTATCCTCATAATCTTGACTTTCGAGGACGAGCTTATCCCATGCACCCATATTTGAACCATCTTGGTTCTGATTTATGCCGAGGCATACTTGAGTTTGCAGAGGGACGTCCTCTAGGGAAGTCAGGCTTGCGCTGGTTAAAAATACATATTGCAAATTTGTATGCTGGTGGTGTCGACAAGTTATCTCACAATGATCGAATAGCGTTTACTGAGAACCACCTGGATGATATATTCGATTCTGCAGACAGGCCTCTTGAAGGAAATCGCTGGTGGTTGCAAGCAGAGGATCCTTTTCAGTGCTTGGCTGCATGCATGAATCTCTCTGAAGCATTGAGAAGCCCTAATCCTGAGACTACCATTTCTCATATGCCAGTACACCAGGTACCTTGTGTGGGATGTCAGAAATTGTTATTTGGGAACAATATATATTAACTGATTTTACATTTTATATTACAAGTACAACTCAGCTGCCATTTTTAGTCGAAATTTTCATCTAAATGGAACAGTATAATCTTTTCTTTCAGAAGCAAAGTTATTAGCAGGAGGGTGAAGACATTTAAATTGGAGTTGCATCTGAATCATGTATATTCATGCAGATAGAACATAATTTTTATTTTCCTTTTGGGGAGGAAGATGGGCGGAAACATAGTCATTATTCTTGCTAATTAAGAAATGTGTCACACATCACTCAGGCAATTTATTTATTTTTAAAATATGTTTAATAAGATTATTTTTACCTATCTTGGAAGTTTGTTTGTCCTTGGTACATTTCTAAATTGAGTTGTGAATCAGTATCAATATTTACATGTAAAATTAAATTTATATTATAGTTACATTTTCTTGTTGCAAACTAGTATATATCAACATGCTGTTCATTCGATGTGTAAGAACTTGAGCTTTCATACGGCTGTACCTAGGAATACATAATTGAAAACCCTGACTACTTGTGCTTTAGTAACAAGCCCAGATAATGCAAGGTTTTCAGGTATTGAATACCTTAGTAATTTCATACTCTAACAAAGTTGGCATACTTAAACTGTATCCCAAAACTGTATTTGCTCTGACATATGCTATTTACTCACTGGAGCTTGCATGCTATGCTGAGGCTTGAAGGCCACCAGTCCATTCTTTAGTATTGCTCTCCTAATTTTAATTTTTCCTCATGCTTGCTAGGATGGTTCATGCAATGGCTTACAACACTATGCTGCACTTGGGCGAGACAAGGTATTTTGCATATGCTATTCTAGTTTGCGGTTTTTTTTTTGTGGTGGATGGGCGGTTGGGATTCTATAGGAGTTTGAGAGATGTTTAGTTGAAATGTTCCTTGTCACTATTTTTGAGATCCATGACAGTTAAATCTTGAATCGAAGATCCAATGTTTTCTATCACCAATCATTATGTTGTGAATCGTACTATTCATAAACATTTAAAAAATATAACATACAAGATATATAAACATGTAAAGTGTTATTAATAGTAATAATTACATAAAGTAGGGTAATTTTTTGTAGTTTTTGTATGACAACGTTGTCTTACTTCAGTTCCCCCTCCTTTTCAATTCTGCCTCATCCACATTTTCGCTTTTATTTTTGAAGTTGGGAGCTGCTGCAGTCAATCTTGTTTGTGGAGACCAGCCTGCTGATGTTTACTCAGGAATTGCGGCCAGGTAATTATCACCAATGTTTCTAAAACTGCACTTGTCATTGAACATATAAAAGAAGTAGTTCATTGTTTGTTGGTCGAACTATGTTGAAAATTAGAATATAATACTTTGCATTTGTTAAAGTTGTTGTTTATAATTTGTTCTACGGCTTTAATGAAGCTGTCTTTTAGCTATATCTAGCTTAAGGATTAAAGGTCATTGGCTGTGTAGCCTTTTTCCTCTAATTGTTCTTCACTTCATCTTACCTTTTTCATATATATATATATATATATATAAATACATCAGCTGAGGCAAAGCTTACTGATTTTTTTCTATCTGAGCGGGTAAGATCCTGCTGTTGTCTTCTTTTGCTGATTCAACACTGGTTGCCAATGTCAGCCGACCAAATCATCTTTTAATGGCGAACTCAGAGATGGGTGTACCTGGAGGAGTGCAACCCAACCTAAGAAGTCACGTGGCCTAATACTTAGGCACACTTCATCGATCAATTATCATTGATGTGCAGCTTGCATGTTGGAGTCTTGTCATACCACGTCCAACAGCTTTGTTGGCTTCTTTTGGGCACATTTCTGCCTTGGTTCTTAATTTTGACCTACTTGAAGATGTTGGGCACGATTTCTCCCTAAAGTAGTGCGTTGAGTGCCCTTAATATGGTCTTCTCAAGTCATGTTTTCCCTTTTTTTGATACTCCTATAATGCAACTGCAAAACTGAATTGGAATAATTAGTTGTTTGGTCTGGCTTAGTGGAGTTGTGGTTCCTTGGTCAAACCATTATAATCTGGAGAAGGAAGTCAGTGCTATTCACTAAAAACAAATCTCAACAGCAATGTCTTGACTTCCAACTATGCTAGTGAGATTCTAGCCATAAAGACGGATACAAATGTTATTCTCTGACTACCACAAGTATTATATGTCCGTTGATGCCAATGAAATATGAATACTGTGACACTAGCAAATAATGTAGGGGACGACGGCACAAATATGCCACAAATATGCTCACACAAATATATTTAACATCTTTATGAATTTTTTACATTGGTAATCAAGATTTATATATTCAAAATATTCTAAAGAAGAGCTAGTCAAGCATAATAGTTTGAACACATTGTTGCCCAACAAAAAAGGGATCTAATTCATCTATCTAAAATTAGGAAAGTGAAAAGAGGATTTATTAAGCTCGGCAAGAGGCTGTGGGTATTGTTTGGTTGCAGTAAATCAGAAAAGAAAATCAAACTCCTAATATCGTTTAGAAAGTTGACAAGTTGACACATTCTTGTGGTCTTCCTTGACAAGTTGGAGATACACATTGGATATAAACAACACATGCCTCAACAAGTTGCGACGTGGCAGTGTGGTGATGATTGGTAGAGGACTGTGAGGCAGGTCAGCCAGGCACACGACGGTTGTGGATATTGTTTGCCCTGTATGGTAGAGTGGAGCAGAAATGGGAAACTGTGAAATCCAAATACCAGACAGAAAAATATAGGCAATTTTTTTTCTCTTGTACATCTAGTTAAATTTGGTTTTGGTCTTTTGTACTTTTGGATTGATGAGTTGGTCTTCAATTAAAAAAAAATACATGAATGTAGTCTTTCCTCCCTCCAACTATTTGATAGTCAAAATCCGCTGCCGGATGATGTTAAATTTAAGCACATTGAGAGACTAAATTCCTATATTCTCAGCTGTTAAAGGACTCGTTCATCAATTTAAAAGTTTAGGGATCAAAACCAAGTTCAACAGAAAGTACCAGGACAAAACTCATTTTCCCTATTGAATGTTATGTGCTGTATGCCCTCACATTCATAAATACAAAAGAATCAATCTAAAGCCTTAATTTGTAGTAACGAATAATGTAGTAAATTTGCTTTCTATTGCCATTTTGTGTCATCTAATTAAGAGAGTTTGGGTTCTTTCTGCACCACCACGTTTTTTTTAATCACAATTGTAGGTTGTCTGTATTTCTATAACCAATTGGATTTTCACAGTCCACCACGCTTTGCATCTCTGGTGCCTATGCGGGTTGTCTGTGTACTAGCCCTATGACTAATCCCAGATGAATACTGCAATGTTGAAATTCCTCACTTTCAACGTAGGAGTTGAGTCTCATACCTTCTTGCTATTCAATCCTAGTATTTTTCTACCATGGATTGGTATCTAAGTAATAACGAAAACTTTAAGAGAAAATGCTACTCGCCTTTTCATTTTCTCTTTAATTATTTGATTCCATTCTATAGGTTCGTTGTAGTATTTACCCCACACGTGCCTGAGGAGACTGTATTAAATTATCACTACTGTTTTGTTTATTCCTCTATCTATGGATACTCTCTAAATTTATTTGCTGTTGGAAAGAAGTTTATGACATCTTTGTCTCTGGCAATATGGTGCAGAGTACTTGAAATCATGAAAAGGGATGCAGAGAAAGATCCCCAAACTAATCCAAATGCATTACATGCTAGGCGCTTAATCAGCCAGGTTTCTTTTAATTGGAAGTTTCAAACAGTTATTTTTCTTTTTGGAATGTTTTCCTCTCGAATATTTGAAGATGGATTGATATGAGCTTGTAGACCTATTATTATTAAAAACATTGTTGTTGACTAATCTGACATTACAAGTGGCTTTTATATTTTTTCTTTATAATGTAATATGAAAGGAAATACAATTTTTCCAGCCTTGAACTTACATACATTAAACACGATCATAATTAACATTAGGTGGACCGAAAGTTGGTAAAGCAAACAGTGATGACATCCGTCTATGGAGTGACTTACATTGGGGCCAGGGACCAGATAAAGAGGAGGTTAAAGGAGCGTTGTGCCATTGAGGATGATATAGAGCTGTTTACTGCTGCTTGCTATGCTGCCAAAGTATGAAAATTAACATTTCTAAATCTATTCTATTATTTATTTTACTTTTACTTATTAGTCATTGTTTTGTAGACCACTCTCACCGCCTTAGAAGAGATGTTTGAGGCTGCAAGGAGTATTATGGATTGGCTTGGTGATTGTGCAAAGGTATGTACCTCTCTGGATTGAACACATAGGAAAGTGGTCCACAATAATAGATTATGCAAAACATGCCAAAACTAATCATAGGTGAAATGAAATGGCTTGGCAAAGTGCTATTTTTAAAACAATATTACATAATTTGTCTAACTCTTACTCTCCCCCTTAACCTAAAACTTACTATATATATAATAATAGAAATAAAAAAAATAAACTGCAATAAGTTTAAAAATTGTAAATAATTTAATAATAATAATAAATTATTTATGTATTAATTAAAAAGAAATAAATATTACTAATCAATAGATATGTTTTTATATAATACATCCTTATGTAAAAATGTAAAAAGAATATTTATATCTGTGTGTGCACGAGTGTCTAGTTTATGAAAGATTATTTTTTCAATTTTTGTCTTCTTTTTTTATATCTGATGGTAAAAAAATAGTTCCAAATTGGAACCATTATAGTAAAAGAAAATGAAAGACGAGGAGGAAGATTAATTTATTCCAATGTTACTGAAAGATTAACACTCTGAGAGAGTTACTTCTCATCTTCACTCTTTTTTATCTAATGTTGAAAGAATGAGTTACTCTTTAGAACCATTATACTAAAAAAAATAACGAAGAGAATGCAGATTAGTTTTTTTAGAGTTAAATCTTGGAGTAACTTGATCCATATTCTCTGCATATATGTTTAAAGTTATTATCCGCAATTCTGATATAAGTAAAAGGGCTAAACCTGGAGAACAATTTGTCAGTAGCTCCAAAATTAATCCATATGTGGCTTTAGAATCTCTTTAGGTACTAAGAAGAGCATCGTAAAAAGAAATACCATTTTGGGATAGAGATGATATTGGATTAATTGACATTTTGGTTGAGAAGAACTGATGTAAGTGCTCCAATTGTTCCTTGGTGAAAGAGGGTAACTTGGAGTTATCTTCTGCTCCATGTTTCCTCTATTGGGGGCTTGAAGTGTCCTACCACCTAAATTTTGTTTTACTGTTGGGTGGCTTGCCATATATTTTTCGGCAAGTATCCTTTGCATTTCATGGATTTCTTCAATGATCATCCAAATATTACTTCACAGATTGAGCCCGTTCAATGTAGTTTCTTCCATTTAGTTTCTGGATTATAACTTGTAAACTGGACTCTGAGGACAAAGCATGATACCGGTAGTGTCGAAGCCGTTTTGACCCCTCTAGAAGTTACATAGGCAGAGATGGATAGGAGAGGTCCAAATATGTTTACAAAATAATGTTAGATGGGATAGGGAAAAAGTAAAAGCAAATAAGGTAAACTCAAATCTAAATTATTCCTTGATCTTAACTACCTGAATCTTCTATAATCCTTATTTGAAATTTAAATTTAAAGTAAAGTTCATACAGTTGTAAAGTTACATGAACCTAAACTTTTAATGCAGCACATCCCAGTGTAGTTACCAACAATCACCTGGCATTTTGACATCAGTTAGCCGAAACTTCTGTTATATAATTTTTTACAAGAGATCTTTAATAATTGCAGTATTTTTTGGAATGGAGATGGAATATTCCAAGGATGGTATCATAATTTTCTACGGAAAGTATACGATGGGAATCCTTAAGGAATCAGTTCTGTAATCTGTAATATGCCAAGCCTGTTGACGCCCCTATGAATTCAGGTGTCAAGGTTTTCTGAAATTAGGTGACATTTCCAACTGTAAATTCAAATAATCAGCTGGAATATGTATTCTTTAAGTCATTGAGATGTCTTAAGGTAAGTTTTATGTGACAAGTGTGGTCATATATTTTATATGCTCCATATTGCGTGGGACTTTTAGAATGTATTTGTTGTTAGGGTAACTGCAAATCCTTGTATTTATTATTGAGTTTTGTTTCGTAATATAGGCACAGATTTTTCAACATGCCCTTTTTTCTCTCCAAAAGTGCTATTGAACATGTTATTCAAGAATTGTATGTGGCTATTCCAATACTATGTTCCCATGCTTTTACCTGTTTACATCTCAATCGTCTTAATGATTTAAATTTCGAACATGGAATAGGTGATTGCTTCCAATAACCAAGCTGTCCGGTGGATCACTCCCCTTGGTCTACCTGTAGTCCAACCCTATCGACAATTAGGAAGGCATCTTGTAATTTCTTAACTGTTGGCCTATTTTCTTATTTTCCATTGTCTCTTTTTTCTTCCTCTACTAGTCAAATAAATCAGAAGTTGACACATTTCTTGTCACTAATGTGGTAATTGGATATGATGTATAGATCAAAACTTCCCTTCAGATATTGACATTACAACGGGAGACTGACAAGGTAAGCATTGATTTGATTGAAATTGACCAACCATATATGTAGACTTGTGTTTGGAAGTACTTTTTCCTATTTGAATGTCACAATTTCATGCTGAATAAGATCCTATATTTGTAAGATACTTGACACATCACCATATCAACTTGTAGTTTATGTTCTGAAGGGCTTAGTTAAACTATCTAATTTGTGTTCCTATTGTTGTCTGTATTACTTTGTTATTGTGTTGGTATTACTTGTCGAAACCTGCAATGCCCTTGGGGCAATATGGAAGGTGTCTTTCCCTAAGCATGCTATTGTGAAGCTAATAGAATATCCACACTAATGTTACAGGTCATGGTTAAAAGGCAGAGAACAGCTTTTCCCCCAAATTTTGTTCATTCTCTTGATGGTTCTCACATGATGATGACTGCAGTTGCTTGTAAAAAAGCGGGCTTAAACTTTGCAGGTGCTCAGTGGTTTATATAAAAAACATAGACAGTCTTAGGTGAATGCAATTTGACTATCCATTAGGAATTTAAATTTGTAAACCAATGCTTAATTGCAGGGGTTCATGATTCATACTGGACTCATGCATGTGATGTTGATGAAATGAACAAGATACTCAGGGAAAAGTTTGTTGAACTCTACGACGCTCCAATACTGGAAAATGTAAAGTATTTTGTATTTGTATTTTGTATTTTGTATCTTTAACTATTTGGGCTCTTTGATTGGGTTGAGCTTGCCTTGTAAGTTGGTTACTTAGATGTTAGATTGCCAAGCATGAAGCATTTTCTCCAAATCAATCCATTCTGACTTAATCCTTTCCTTTCATACTGTTAACTTTTGGTAAATGCTTTTCTGATGTCATTCAACCCACTCAAACTTTGTTTTTATGGCTTCTTTTCCTTTGCAAAAGTGAATTACGTAGTGGATTGTAATAATGTGAAGCTAACCATTTGCTTATGAAGCCTTTTGATGCATCTTGTAACTATTCATGGTTTATCTTGGATCATCATCTTCTACTTGACCAAATCAATCAACGTACCAGACTCAATTTTTTGGTATCTTTGGATGCATGTTACTTTTGGAGTTATTATTTGACATATTTTGCTTACAAGTAAACTCGTCATTGCATACCAAATAACTTGATTGTTTAACAGTTCATTGTTTACTTGTAAATGCAGTTGTCGGAGAGCTTCCAAAAGAATTTTCCCACATTGAACTTTCCTCCCTTACCAGAACGAGGAGACTTTGATCTTCGAGAGGTTTTGGAGTCTACCTATTTTTTTAACTAGACTCTCAGAAACTCGGGTTACTTATCTAGTCCCACCTTTTCCTGTGGTCCTGGGAGGCAATTCTAATCGATGAAATTGGTATATATACATGCATGGGATTGTGAAAGCCTCAATGACAACCGTCATGGAGAAAAAAGAATTGTGTTGTACTTGTTTTATTTATACATATTCTTTCGAAGAGGCATATTTCCTTGACGAGATGTCCCATAGTTGGTACTCTAGTTGTCTTCCAAATGGGCTATGTATACAAAAGGAATGAGGTGATCTAACATGGGTTTGTCATGAAAGAAAGGTTTTGTAAATTCAGGATATGTTGATGTGGAGTGTCAAAAGAAGAAGCATCTGTTTTAGTTGGTGGTTGATGTGACAGACAAATGAAGGATTGGAGCACTGGTAATAAGTTCTGGTGACTTCTCAGATCTGGATGCTGCAATCTGCTGGATGCTACAGATCTGCTGGCTTTCCCTCTTACGGAACAGGCGAAATCAAAGTTATTGGCAAGATCCACTGTTCTGCTGCTTTTATACATTTCGTATTTTGTTTCATTCTTTGTTCTTATATTGGTTTTTCCATTTTTTGAATTGAATATATGTAAAGTAAATAAATACCAAAATAACAAACACTTACGGTTTCAAATTTTATATGGATATATGCTTTTTTTTTTCTTTCGTGTACCTCTCGATTTGTGGTGTAAAATGTAATTTGATCACTAATGATAGAAAGGTTTCTAAATAATATTTCATGCAAGTTTAATATTTTTTCGTCATGCATTAAAGTCAATTTGTTAATAAAAACTTACAGAAAAGCTGATTTGAATTTTTAAATGTTATGGGAACATGCTTTTGACAGGTAGAATATGGTGTGTTAATTTGAAAGTTGTCAAAAATTTGGACAAAAATCTCCGCTTCTCATTTATTTTCACATGATTCTCCACGTGTGTGACGGGTGGTGTGAGAATTTTTTTCAAAAAGACTAAATCTAATCAATTATTTTCTTAATAATTACTAATTTGTATTGTCCATTTTAGGTACATATAACATAGTTTGTATTAATCTTAACCTAACTTTTTACTTATTTGTATTTGCCTTCCCACGTGTTCGCAAGAGCTAGCTTGAGATTTTATTAGAATAACTCTAATGTAATTTCTTATCATTAGTGTGGTCCGTTTTATGTACATTGAACATAGTGTGTTAATTTCTAACCTCTTAAACAATTTTACAAAACTCTAACGCAACTCTAGTGATTTGCACATAGATCCCACTAATGTGTGATAACTGATGTGACAATTTTTTCTATAAAGAGTGAAACTAATCTACTATTTTGTTCTTCACAATCAGTTCAGTGTAAATACCTTGTTCTTCTCATTACATTGACTAATTTGAAGTTCTTTACCCCCCATTATGTAATTCTCTCCACGAACACAATAAAAACAAAATTCACACTTACAAAAGACCAAATGATGTACGATATCTCAATGAACACGAAGGATGGAATGAAAGAAACCTATACCCTAAAAACAAGCACAAAGTGGTAAAGTCCTACCGTATCCGTATCCGAACAAAGACAAAGCGTTAATGATCGCAAGAACGGACCGAACATGAAAACATACTCAAAAACCACTGATTGCCGTAGAGAACACAATCTTCATGCCTTGCTTCTCTGTTCACTTAAATTGGTTCTCCCTGACAAAGGTCTGAACTTTTGGAGTTCACCTTTTGTCTATCAAAAAAATTAAAGTTTTGCCTCTTTCCCCCACACGTGTAACACATCCAAAGAAAAAACGAAGAAAAAAATGGAAAAAGGAAAAAATATCATTTTTGTAGAGTTTTATAATCAACTTGTGGCATATTAAACGATCAAATCGACTTTCAAATTTTACAAGTGGGGCGCCTTCAATGAAAGTAAAAATTGATTGCATTTACACTAATTCACATCCCCTGGTGATGATATATACATACTATAAATTGAATATATAGTCGCTCATACAGATTAGAATTACTAATTGACAAAGAACTTGAACACTATTAACAATTCTTAAAAATGAAGAACATTGATGCAATTCAGATACAAACAAATGATTGCAAAAGATAGGTGAGTAAAGAACACTTTTGGGTTCACCAGTTAGTCTGAATGTAGCTCAGGAAGGTGCAGATAAAGCAACAATTGTCCTCCACCAGCAACTCCCAAGGCACCTCTCGAATCATCGGTAGCAACACATGCAACATGGCCATCTGACATCAAAGACATTTCTAAAATTTGGTGAAAAACGAAAGAAATAACTTGATAGAAAACAAAATTGCCACTCATGGAAATCAATGACAAACCAGTCAACATTTTGTTTATACATCACAGATACTATCTCAAGAATGAAACCTTAAGTCTTTCCTTTTTAATTTGAAGAGGTCATGTATGTATAAAACATAAATATTAGTTAAAAAAAACGGAAATGTTTTAATAAATTGATTTTTAAATGCAAAATGAAAAAATATATAATAAAAATTGGTCAAAATGGGGTGGCATCCAATGGGAAAAGAAAAAATGTAACGGATTAATCCAATCTATATTTTACTATGAAGCACGAAAACAGCTCATCAATGGGGTATTGGGTTATGACATGTGTTAAAAACTCAGCTAAAGGGATTGAAACGTGTGTACTTACTTTTAGTAGATGAATAGTTTGTATATGCTATTCAAAATGTAATAAATTTAAAATATAATTGAGGATGAAATATAGAAATGAAATATGTACACGTAAGGAATGGAAGAATTACCATTGTATATTGTTATCTATAACAATATATAAAGGGGATTCCCCTTTTTGTGTCCACTTTTCAAAATACCAATTTTACTCCTCTAAATACAATAATTTATTAAATTTTTAAAAATTGACCATTATTTTTACAAACCTTTTATAAAATCAGATGTTTCTATTTCTTCTCTTCTTCTTTATTTATCAATGGTTAGTCTTTTATCTGTTCTGATATATTTCACTTTATTTTTAATAAATATAATTTTAATATA
>Ga0209589_1008693_pt1 | contig 15727 bp, 7 predicted proteins | sample CowpeawhiteBW_FD_187525 | JGI IMG/M metagenome (GOLD analysis project Ga0209589, IMG submission 187525) | Root nodule microbial communities of legume samples collected from California USA - Cow pea white BW (SPAdes) (version 2) | ecosystem: Host-associated > Plants > Roots > Nodule | place: USA... | reverse complement strand
CATGGTATTAGACCACTGTACTCTGCTGTCACAATTGCATAAGTCCGAACATTGGATCATCACATACTTCCCCGAAACGATCTATTAAAATTTTTGTAAATTCAGTCCAAGTAGGAAGATTACCTCCGGGAAGATTTTGAACAAATGTGGTGTGACATTGGAGTGCCTTCCCTTCGAAGTGGATGATAGCCAATTTTACACGCACATCCTCGGGCGTGCCATCAATTGCAAAATAGGTTTCACATTGATAAATCCACTGATGAATTGCATCACCCCCAAAATGCGGAAAATCAATTCGCGTCAACCGGGTGTCGCGCTGTAATGTCTCTGATATTCGTTGATCAATCGAAGAATCAATAGCTTGTCGAATGGAGGTTGTAATTTCAATGAGTCGTGCTTCAAGTTTTGACGTGATGCGATTCTCCAAACGATCCTCTTGCTCACGCATGGCTGCTTGAGTACGAGTTGTGTCTGCCATTAATGCTGATGGAAGGTCCAAGCAGATACCACTAATGTAGGTAGAACTAGGAAAAGACTATTCGAAGAACTACAAAACTATAGGGATTCTAATGAATGAATAGAATCCGTATAATGTATTGAATTGAGAAAGAATTACAATGTCCTTAAATCAGAATTCACGTGCCTCCACCCTTTTTAGAGTTGGCTTATTTATAGAAAAATAGAAATACAATACCATAAATAAAATGCTAATGGAATAATCAAAATTAATTCTGATTATCAATCAAAACTAAATTGATTGGTTGTGATGCAACTTCCTTATTAATCATTCTCAATCATAATTAAATTGATTGACTGCGATACATCTTCCTTATTAATCTTCCTATATCAAAAATCTGCCTATGTAAATGGTTAAATTTTTGAAAAATTACAAAAAAAAACCAGTTGTATACCCTACACATTTTCAAAGCAGAAATTGGTCAGCTTTGAAGTCGTGAAAGCCAGCACAACTTTGAAACTGAAATCATGTAACAGCTAAACGATTTTAGTTGTAATTGATTATGAAGTATATATAATTGATTACAATTGTCACAAGTATGGTTCCAAATTTCTGTGATTGATTATGGTGACATCATAATCAATTACTAGAATGATTTGGTTATTAAGAGAGTTTTTCCAAATTGATTATGAATGAAATATAATCAATTGTAATACCAATTTTTTATGAAATAGTATATAACATTACAATTTAAATTCCACACATTTTAAAAGCATAAATCCTGCCTCAACACGTCTTTTGTAAGTCAATTTGTCAATTTTGAAGTTGTTAGAGCTGACACGAATTTGAAACTAAAATCATGTAACAACCAAACGATTTTAGTTGTAAACGAATACGAAGTATATATAATCGATTACAATCGTCTGATGTGGTTTTGAATTTCTATGATCGTTTACGATTATATCGTAATCGATTATCAGAAAGATTTGGTCATTGAGAAAGTTTTTCTTAATCGATTACGAATGAAATGTAATCGATTAGATCATTACACTAGTGCAGATTATTGTTTTTAACTCGCCTAATATGTCTCGGTTTTCCAAGAACCGAAGCAAAGAATGGCGCGATGGCATTTTTGCAATTCTATCCAAATTTTATGTCTCGATTCACAGAACATCCGAAGTAAAAAAAGGTTTTATGCTTCGGTTCATTAAAAATCAGTGCCAAAAGCTCGCATATGCCTTGGTTACGGAGACTCAAAGCCAAAAACTTGGCTAATATTTCAAAAATGCCATTAGCTGTTACATATTTGGCCTCGAGTAGCAGCAGACCGATTCCAAAAGCTATTATTAATTGAACTAAGGCCATAGAGTTTAATTAGGGCTCAAAACGCAAACCCTTTTTCCTCTTCTTCTTCCCCGTGCTTCTTCTCTTCTCCACTGCAACTCCATTTCTCTCTTCTCTCTCCCTGCCACCTTGCTGCCACCATGCTGCTCCGGCCACCATCACGTCGCCTTCGCTGTTTCGCTGCACCTTCATTTCCTGCACCTCCTTCCCCATTTTACGGTCACTGTCGCGTCAATCCTCCAAGGTAAGTTTCCAACGCGTTTTCCTTTAGTTTTCTATTTTGTATATATTTATTTTAAATTTGGGTTATTATTGAGTCGCGAGAATTGATTTGCATTGGGTTTGAAATTGTGTGTGGTGTTTTGAGTAGTGTTGTAAGCGAATTGGGTATAAATTTAAGGGCATTGGGTCTGAATTTTAGAGCGTTGAGTCTGAATTTAAGAGCATTGTAACAACACTACAATTCAATAGGTAATATATTTTGTTAAGGTTTTCGGTTGTTTTTTCTTTTTTCTATTATTTATTACCTTTTCTTGTGTTTTTTATTGTCTCTTGTAGCTCTTAAAAATGTGGTTAGTGTTGCATTGCATTATCTTCCATTGTCATTCGCTTTTTACACTCCCAAGTTCCTAATTCTAATATTTTCCTATGATTTTGTAGTTTGTTATGCAATAGTTTTATATTTTATATATGTGGTTAATTATTTGTTTAAATATTTTGTTTGATTTTCTTATAGTGTGAGTTAGCCTTAGTTTTTTGTTTGAGATTCAATACGAAAATATGTATTGGTCCCGAGTTTTCATTTTGAAGAAGCTACATTTTTTTTTAAATTAATATAAGGGGATACAATAATAATATTTTAAATGTATTGAATCATGAATTGTCTAATTGGACAGTTTAAGAAGATTAATCACTTTCTACTAGTTTATTAGTGCATATATATATATATATATATATATATATTAAAATACATATCTTAAAATCCATGAATATTTGTCAACTGTGCTTTGTATTGATCTTCGGATGCATATTTGATTATGATTGATAATCACTTTCATTTCGTGTATCCTAAAGGCCAATGCGAAATGCTAGCAAAATTTCATGAAATTTAAGATATATATTTTAAAAGTAATATGTATCAATAAAATAAAGAAAGTGAATATTCTTGAATGGGATAGGGTCACATCCTAATTACGACGTGAGCATTGATTCAAAGATTACTTAAATTGTTCACGAAATTTATATATATATATATATATATATATATATATATATATATATATATATATATATATATATATATATATATATATATATATATATATATATACACGTATGGATAAGAACGAAGTAGATGAATTTATAAAATTTGTGCATTTTGAGGGTAGAAGTGATGATGACACCAATGCAGGAAGGAGATTTTGGCAGCGATTGTTTTTAATATTCTGCATTAATTGCAGAACCGAAGCATATTGGGACGAGGCCAAAAGGGGGCGGCTTTTGGCCTTGGGTGTGAACCGAAACCATATATTCACTTTCTGCCTCGGTTCTAAGTTGACATGTAGTCATATATCCACTTTTCTGCTTCGGTTAAGCTGGCAACCGAAGCCATAGAGTCACTAAACTTTTAATTTATTTAAAAATTCGAAGAGCTTTTGGCCTCGGTCTTGGTTTAAACCGAGGTCATATAGCACCTTTTTGCCTCGATTATGGTAAGAACTGAGGCCTAATATACTATTTTTCTTAAATACATTTTCTATTTTATAGTTATTCCCACATTTAAACCTGCATATTTTTTTCAAAAACCAGCACAAACTAGAACATAATATTTTATAACACATCCACAATCCAAAAGCATTTAAAAGACAATTACAAATCATTCACAACCCAAATACATATCCTAATCAATACTATTGTACATTTGAATTATATATTTTGCACATACTATCCTACCAAACTTTATGGACTTCGCAGGAATTGGGACAGGCCTTTTGAATGTTTACAAAATAAGAGATTAAGTTAAGTTAGTATATAGAAAGGAAATATTGCAAAGTATTTGTTTTAATTCAAATATATATTACCGTTTCCCAATTAGTTGTAATACGAACACGCACAAGGTTGTCATCCATTACATTATATAGTAACCACATTCATATGAGTCAATTTGTCTATTACACTACATTATATCAATAACGTTACAATTAATTAAGGACGAAAATCAACCAAACAATTATAAATATATAGATAGAAATATCAAACCTGGAGGGAACACCATACAAGACATTTTGCCTTAACCTTTACTTTCTTTATTTTATTGGAACATATTTTAGTTTTAAAATACATATCTTAAATTTCACGAAATTTTGCCAACATTTCGTATTGTTCTTCAGGATACACGAAATGAAAGTGATTATCAACCACAATCAAATATGCACTCGAAGATCAATACAAAATACAATTGACAAATATTCATGAATTTTAAGATATGTATATTAAAATATATATGCACTAATAAACTACTAGAAAATGATTAATCTTCTTCAACTGTCCAACCAGATAATTCAAGATTGAATAAATTTAAATTATTAGTATTGTCTCTTTTTAAATTATATCTTACAAAATATAATTTTTACGAAAAAAAAATTGTAGACAATAAATAATTTTCGTATTCAATCTCAAACGGGAAGCTAAGACTAACATGATATATTTAAGCATATAATGAATAACATATCTAACATCCAAATAAGTGGCATAAAAAATATAGACTCACATTAAAAATAATGGTTAGAAGATTATGCACCTGCGAGTGTGACACGTGAGCAACAATAAAGATACAGAAGGCGTTTTCGTGCCAATTAGGTGCACTACCAACCACTAGTACTCCCAACTTGGTGCATACTACAACGTTTGAATAAATATCACCTACAAAACAGATAACATTCCAATCTGTAACATCCCTGGCTACCCCTCCTCGGGCCCTAGAGGCTGTCATGTAACATCCCTGGCGCACCACGCCCAGAGCATGTCAAGTTACTACAGCCCGATGCACCCCAACCCCTCACCCTTCTCCGTCCATTCATACTGGGTGGGTTGTTGCCAGTGGGAATCGAACCCCCAACCTGACTTTTGGCGAAAACATCTATAAAATATTGCAGAAAATGTCATGGTTAGAACAAGCTCAAATAATTAGATGCTTTAAACAATTTAAATATAACCTCAAATAATTAAAATGTAATTTTGAAGGAAAGCATACTCATGACATCAAGGGAAGCTAAATAATGACATCAATTTCCTATGATTTGAGGAAGGAACTGCACCACAAAAGTTTCACATCATTCTTTGAGTACCTACGACTTTAGTGATCCCAAAATCAAAGTTTCATTCTTTATTATTCCTTTCATTAAGTTATATATATATATATATATATATATATATATATATATATATATATATATATATTTAATTGTGTTTCAATATATTTTATTTATTGATTTGTTTGGTGTTGCTTGACAATTTGTGTTTTTTAGTGTTAAGAAATTGTTTCTTAGACCATTTTCATTGTAAGAGTTGTCATACCAAACTGCTTTATGCTCTTTCGATGACTTAAAATCTTCAATAATTGAATCAGAACTAAAGCTTGTTGCAATATCCCTTTCAATATATATTATCATGTTACTTGTTGAAAATTCAACCTCCATTTTGTTTCGCAGCCTATTCTTGATTATTTTAATTGCAGAAAAATATCTTTCAGTTGTAGCTATAGAAACTGGAAGAGTCATGATATGACGCTTCTCCTAATCACGTTCTAAAAAATTTTCAAATTCATTATATCACTAACACAAAAAAGGCTTTTAACCACCGATATTTTTAACCTTTGACGTCTACCCAAACACCGATGTTGTACTGGGTGACGTCAAAATAACGTTAGAAACTAGAGCAGACGAAAATTAACGTCGGGGACAAAAGGGTCTAACATTATCCAACGTCGGGGTAAAAAGGGACCAGACGTCAATTTTCGTGCTAAATGGTGCTAAAAAACTACAATGTTTGACGTTTGGTTATGCTTTGATAGACGTCAAATAACGTCGGGGCTTACCTTAGCTGACGTTATTTGATGTTTGTCAAAGCATCATCAGATGTCAAACAGTGCTATTTTTTTTTAAATTTGACTATTTTTACAACATTCTCACACCTGAAAATCCGAAAATTCCAAGAACAGTTTCATAATATTTTCAGCACAATTCAGGACTTACAGTTATATCTAATAACAGTTAAGTATTCTAAACTAATACAAATAACACCAAACTAAAAGTTTCAACATGGAATTTTTGTCCAACAAAGTTTTTTAAAGGAGTTCTAACTCCTGTGGTATCAACTTTATCTTTCCAATAGTTATGCTGCCCATTCCTGTCTTAGTGTGTGGATAATATCATCTGGTAGAGGTAATTAATTCTTGAACAGTTGAAAAAGTAATACAATTTCATTATATATGAATATCATAAAATATTACAAGTAAAAACACCTACCCACCAATGTATGATGCAAATTGTATACTAAAGTATAATAAATCTACATATATAAAATAACAATTAATGCAACAATAATATTAAAAAATCAAATACAATTAGAATTATTTAAACATGCAACATCTAACAATAAATATAATTTTATTTCCTAATTTTACAAACATTATTAAAAAAATTTAAACAAAAAACAGAAATAGGCCAAAAATATAGTCTAAGATTAAAACTATAATGGCAAATAAAAAATACAAGCAATTATATACATACAATGAACAAGAGATAACGAGTAAATCAAAGAAATGAAAAATTAACCTCTTGTACCAAATTGAAAGACAAACTTGGAGAGGGAGGCTAGGGTCTTCGCACGTTGCTGGCCAAGTGGGGACGAAAAGCAAGTATGACGAATCTCAAAACGCTACAAATGGGGATGAAAACGTAAAATATTCGGTATAAAATGCCTAGAAAAAAATCCACAATCAAATCCCAACAAATTTGGCGGTGGAAAACGTTCGAAACTCACCTGGAGTTGCGAAATAGTGGTAGCTAGCGGGGAACGATTGCAGAAGAAGTGGTGGCGTGAGGAAACAGTGTAGGGTTTCTGCGTTTTGTGCAGAGATAATTGAAAATTAAAGTCGGGGGAGTGTGGGTCGACGTTAATTAACGTCGGGGCTGGCTATAGTTTGACGTTAAGTGACATCGGGGGGTGACTAGGCTGACGTCCTTTTTTAAATAACGTCGGGGTTTCGAGGGGTAGACGTTAAATTACGTCTGATCCAAAATGGACAGACGTTAAAAAAGTCCCATAATTTACAAAATTGTCACCAATCATTTTTAACGTTGGGCTTTTTTAGGCAAGCGTTATAGGGGTGACATTATAGGGCTTTTTTACTTTAGAAACTTTAGAGAGTTGTTTTTCATTTTCTTCACTTCTTGGATTCTCATGAAGTTTCTCAAGTTTAGTTAACGTAGATACATTTTTTTCATCTTCATCACAAGTCTTCGTCTTGAAAAAAGAATCAAGTTTTTACTCTTTATCATAATTTTTCTAATATGAATTTTTCACCTCTCACCTATTTAGAAAAAGAAAAAATTATGAATACCCCAAACTAAATTTAAAAACCAAAACTCCATATTTTAATAAAATTAACAACTTCTAAATGATTAACTTCTCTTATTTTAAAGAAGATTCCTAATATTGCTCTTTCCTTACACAATTTCGAAGTCTAAAATAACTCCATTTACACAAAGAAGAGTTCGATCAATAATTAGATCATGATTTTATTATCGGTAACAAATAGAGATCTGCCTATAATGTAGAAAAGCCACGTACAACAAGAAAATATATTGTTTCTAACATAAAAGGGGTAAAAAATAAACTTACTCAAAAGAAGAAGTTGTTCAGTCCAAAATGTTCCTTAACTCCTTAATTTTGCCTTAGTGCAATTTCATTTTGAAAATGATGAGAGATTGACGGTGAAAATTGAGATTGAAAGAAGAGGTGAAAAAGAAAGGTATGGAAAACAGAGAAACCAAATAAAGGAGAAAAAAAATAATAGAAGAGGAAGAAAACATAGTTTTCAAATTCTAAAAAAAAAATTTCTAAACTAAATTAATATAAATAATAAAATAATACAAAAATATATTTTAAAAATATATAAATTTAAAAAAAAACGTTGGAGGAGCCATGGCTCCTCTCAGTCCTTTAAAAGGACCGCCCCTACCTACGAGATTTCCTTGTAGTTTGAACGGGCTCATCTCAGTATTATATTTTTTTCCCTCATCAAGCATCGTAGCCATTTAAAATCTATTTTCAACAAATCTCCTTAGATGTCATAGAGATAGGAACTATTGCTCAACTAATATGAATTTAATCTAATTGTTGTAAACCCCGCAAACTATTGACAATAGGGATGGGAACGGGGCGGGGCAGGGACATGTCTCGCTATCTCATACTCATCCCCATAAAATAAATTGATCCCCATCCTCATTCCCAAACCCAACAGATATCAAACTTTTGTTCCATCTCCATCTCCACCGGGTAACAGGTATATACTCGTACGCATACTCGTACACGCTTTCTTATTGTTTCAATATTAATTAATTTTTATAAAATAATAAAAAATTATGATAAAAGAAAAAATATTTATTAAATATTCAATATTAAGAGGATAGTTGTTTATTTGATATCAAATATTTAAAAAGAAAATATAATCGTATACATTTCAAATTAGAATACAAAATAAAATTTCATGATAACCAAAAAATTTACTAAATTTGCAAACATTAATGAAACATGGTTGATAAAATTTAAAAATATTTAAAAAAAAATATAAAAGAAAAACAAATATTCAAAATTAAAATATTTTAAAAAATGTTTGTTTGCTTCAATTTTTTAAATTCTAATGAATCTATTTTTATGCACAAATAAAAGTTATAATACATCACTTGAACAAAATCATGCAAAGAACAAAGATTGTATCTTTTATCTTTTAAACTTCGATATATGTTCAATAGTCATAAAAAAATTTATAACAATTACATTAAATTTTTTATTACAAGAAATAAAATTTATTTATATAATTATAGTGACAAAATTACAGTATGATAATGGGTTAGAAAATAAAAAATAATTATATAAAATATATCAAAAAAATATTCAACATGATAAAAATAAAAAATAAATAAAAATATAAAAAATGTATCAAATATGTGTCTTAGAAACAATTTGGGAGACTGTTGAATAATATCACTCAAAGGAAAATAAATGTATAGTTCAAAGTATGAATAGATGAAAAATACCTTAAAGATCTAAGAAAACTTTTCAAATATAACTATAGTCAATGGTTGAGAAATAATAAAAAATATTTTAGCGAAACAAAAGAGTTATTCAAATGAACAAAATTAATAATAATAGAGTCAAGAATATAATTTCTTTATATTACCTAGTAAATGAAAGGTTTATTTTATTCATCACTTCAATTGAGAGTGTTAAACATTTTCATGTGAAAGAAAAATATACAATAAATAAAAATATTAAAAAAAATGAGAAATATTCAAATGTGAGACATAAAAATATCTAATTGACATACATCATTTGAATATAATTACATAAAGATTATGATCAGATGAAAAATATATTGAAGATGCAAACGAATTTCATAACAAACCAAACAATTAGAAGAAATAAAAAATAACAAGTGTGTAGTAATATATATATATATATATATATATATATATATATATATATATATATATATATATAGGTAAGGTTACTTAATTGACTATGAAGATTTTAATAATTTAAACGGGGACAAGGATATAGTGAGGACGTGTATTATGACGAGTATAGGGACGGGGACGGGGTGGATATGTACATCCCCATATCCATCCACATGCCCAATTGAAAAAGTCAGGGATTCCCCATACTCATACCCATACCCATGCAGGGATTTTTCGTGACAGGTTCGAGTAATACCCACGGGACGAGTTTATTTGTCATCCCTAATTGACAATGAGAATGATATCCTCCAAAGGAGGCATATTGGTCAAGGAATCAGATTCCACTAGCACATCATCATCTAGATTCTTAACAAGATAAGATTCATTCATAGCACAAATATTATCATAATTATCAACCACTGGTTTTGGCTGTGACTGAGCAACAAGCTATACTCCAATAGGTTGCATAATGAAAGACTGAACCACATATTCCACTACAAAACTCCACAACAAGCTCCACTACAGGCTCCACCATAGGCTTTGTAACATCCCGTCAGGATATTACGAACTTTTTAATAAAATAAAGAAAATAATTAAATATGCTACATTTAATAATACCTCATTTCTCAAAATGCGAGAAATTTAAAACTTTTATTAACGTCCAATAATAAAGTAAAATCCACAAATTATAACATCTGAAAATAATATAAAAACATCTCGCAATGTTTACAAAATTGTTTCAAAACCAATAATAGAAATATAAAACTCTCGAGCTATCCCATTTTTGTGGCTAAGCTCCACCAGAACCACCTGCATTAACATCATCTGCTCACGTGTACCGCGTACACGTTCATCGTCAAACACAAGCAGATAGGGTGAGCTTAACAGATAAAGCATATAAAAGTTATATACAAATATACAACACATTTATATAAGCAACACAAACATCCTAATGAATCCTATCCTTTTATCTCATAACACTGGCCGCCACCAGGTTATTCATGTTCTACATCTTCTAGTGATTACTTCAAGATGACTTGCTGCCATACTTATCGGCCACAACCGATACAGCACATGCGGGAAGCCATGTTACGGATCATACACCGTAACACCAGGTGGAGTTCCCAAATACGAATATAGTTCGCAACGTTCCAAGACTACCAAACTCGTCAGTCAACTACTGAGGAAGGCAATCTATCTGGACCCATCCGTATTGGCCATAACCAGCACACTCACACCGGAAACACTCACCAACCCGAGCCACAACTCAAGAGTTTCTCGTGTTCATCTGCCATCCTGAGCCATAACTCAAGAGATGTTATTTCGAGCCACAACTCAAGGAATACCACGTGCTTTAACCCCTATCCCGAGCCACAACTCAAGGGATACGTTCCGAGCCACAACTCAAGGAACACCAACAATCCTACCTTTGAAGCATCACCAAAAGCCTTGTAGATCATGCCTACAGAATCAACAACCCAAGGTTGCAGCAGCAAAATCGCTTAGCAGGGGACACGTGTCGCCAGGCACTGCCGCTTCCAAACCGCCTGGCGGGGGACACGTACCGCCAGGCGCATAGCGCCTCATTGCTCACTGTTCCATAGCTATCGCCTGGCGGGAAGCTCTTTGTCGCTAGGCACCACGCGTGTGAACTGGCCACTGTATTACTTCTATCACCTGGCGATTCGCGTATTACCATCAGGCTCCATGACAGTATTTTCACAGATGACAATTCTGGTTTAAGTTCAGGCTTCCTTGCTCATGTCCTCACTTACAGATTCACTCAACCAGTTCATGGCCATATCCTGTGTACTCCCAGAGTGCTTACAACTTACCACCACTAGCAAAATTTCCACTTTCTAAATTCAAGACCTTATTAGTCATCCTTGGGATCACCCATTCTCAACTCAATCATATACACTCTATAACTAATATGAATACCACTTGTCAATAAATTAAAGCCACTAATAATATCGCCCCCCAAATCCCCAAGGGTTAGTTTTTACCTCAAGGCATTGTTCCATTCCATTACTTACAATTTTAAGTGGATTTTCTTCAACCAATAGAATTATGCATAAAAATTCCCACTTCTCATATAACTAACACATAACAGTGCATTCCTTGTGTTTTCCAACTAGATATCATAATTATCATATATGTTATACCAAATATTGTCCCATGTTTTCCTACCTTTACTATAGTATAGCATCAAACCGAATAAGGTAATTTCCTACTTCTTATTTGTATCACCATCACCGGGAATTATGTCCAAATACCATTTATAACTCCAAAATCAACAAGAACCTGACCCATCCCAAAATCACAGAACCATCAAAAACCCACAGTCTCTCAAAGGTGGCTGTATCTGAGATGGCGCCTGGCGACAGGCCCTATGCCGCCAAGCGGTGCATAAGAAATTCTGGAAAATCCAGAATTTTCCCCTCTTTGCGTACTCTCCTAAAGGCCATCGAGTTAGTCTTCTTCCTGCTCAATTTTCTAGTCCTAATGCGAGTTCACCTACATTCAACTAGTGTATTGCTCACATGCCCCCTTTCCCAAATCATGTTAGAATTCCAACCTCAAATAGTTTCTTAAAATTAAACCCCAAACCTTCCGAACCCTAAGGCTTATTTACACTGTTCCATCAATTTACACCATCAATTACACTAAAAATCAATGAAGTACGACATTAGATCATCTCTTAATACCCAACCCTTGATTTCCCTCCAAACAAAATCATGTCAAAATGCCCAGAATAGCAAAAATCGAGTCATAGACCCGCGTCGCCTGGCGGTTCAACCAATGTCGCCAGGACCTTCCTCCAGAAAACACAAATCTGGGTACAATACTATGCGTCACCTGGCGACTAGGGAGGTTCCGTCAAGCGGTTCCTTTGCAGGAACCTAAATACGTGCCAAAAATGCATGTGCCGCCTAGCGGCTATGAATAGTCCGTTAGGCGATTTCTGGAAAATTTCCAGAAATGCAAATTGCAATGCAAACAGAAAAATGGCTAATCATATACATGCTATAAATCATACAATTACGCATAAAAACATAGATAGATTGTGGTTCAGCTCCCCTAACCTGGTTTTTGTGCTTAAGATGGATACTTGAGAGTTTCCTTTGTTCAACAATAGGGTTTCCTTTAACCTTTCAAATTCAAGCCAAAACTAAATTAAGCAAAATAAAGTTTAATTTGAGTTCTTCAAGACTTGAAGTCATAACCATGTCAATGCCAAATGAATGCTAACCATCAAGCCAATTCATTTTTCATGTTAACTAATATAATCCAATGATTATATATCATTCTACAACATGATCACATATACAAAAATATAAATTAAATAAATAATACACAATTGGCACACATAGGACTCGAACCCAAGTCCTCTTACACTATAAAGTACCCTCAACCACTTAAGCTAGTACTTTTCCACATCATATAAGTTAGAATTAAATTTCATAAAGGCTTCTACTACCCGCATTTATTAATTAATTAATTATTTAATTAATTAAATTCTACGGGTCTTACATGCTCCACCATTTGGGTTAAAAAGCCTTGAGCCCCATCTTGTATGTCAACCACCTTAGGACAATAATGTTGTTGTAATTTTGTGCCAATTGTTTTATCCCCACCAAAGATAACATTGGCATCTTGTTATAACCGTTTACAATTAGATAGATCATGACAAATCATTTTACAATTTGAATAAAATAGAGACAAGTTCACATATTCCACAATAGAAATAAACTCAAATCCTAGTCCTTCAACCAAAATTTGATTAGAAAAATCAAATAACAAATGAAAATTATTCAAGACATGTGCAAAGAAACCTCAAGACATATTCTGGGTATAATCATCTAAAGATAAAGATATACCAATTCCACGTGCTATGGAGAAAATTGCTTGTGGTTGCCAATACTTTAAAGGAAGATCATGAAATGTGAACCCAACATTGAGTTTTTGTGAGTTTAATTAAAGTCGAAACAAAATCTTTTGTCCAAGGAAAAACACAAAGAATGCTAGGAGATTAATTCCAAGTTCCAACATGCAAAACCATTCAGATATCTTCTGAAGAAGAAAAAGCAAATTCATAGAACCATTTGCCAAGTTGTATTGCCTTCCATTGACCTAAATGCTTCCAAGTTAAATCAATTTTTTTACAAAGTTCTAAACGTGTAAATGACCTATCCCCTTTTGTTAACAAAATACGCTCATGCAAATGAGTTTTGCATTCCTCCAAACCAACAAAATAAATTTCTTCAGAAATATGCACATAAACCATATCTCCCTTTATACAAGGATAAGGTAATTAGGACAAAGAAATATCACTACGGATGTCAAAAAAATTCGTACCTGCAGATATCCACGGATAAAACCCGCAACGGGTAAGAAATGGATATTGTAAATGGATACCCGCGGGTAACGAGTACAGGTACTTTTAATACCTGCATGTGAATGGGGTGGGTATGGGTATCATAGTATCCGTACGCGTGGACACCCATATCTGCTATACTCTAATTTAAATTAAAAAAAACATTAAAATATTAACATATTGATTTTGAATGAGTTATTTTTTATCAATTAGTTTAAAAAAAATCATTTCTTTGTAAATTGTCATTCAACACTATTTAAAAGGGTTATTTGGACTTTGTTTAAAATTTATGAATGTTATGTATTGTATTTTTTTCTAATTTACGATTAAGATATGTTGTTAAATATTTATTTTTATTTTTTTGTAAATACCCGCGGGTACCCGTGAATATCTGTGGATATTAAAATATTATGTGGATACCCGTATAATAGATATCCAATGAATATAAGTACGGGTACTGAAAGAATATTTATCCAGCGAGTAGGATACGGGGAAACTACTGCACATACCCTACCCGCCCCGTTGACATTCCTAAATATCACACGCATTATTGAGGACCTAGACAAATGTAGGATTTTGTATCCACACATTTAAAAATTTAGAAAAAAAAAATGATTTTATATAACTTTGAAAAAGAAGTCATACATATACCTCTTCAAACGACATACCTCCCTTTAACCAACCACCCTCCAATCACATGTGCAAACTCAACCGCCTCCAACATACAATCACAACCGAGCATCCCATGTGATACACGGTCAACCTTCCACACGCAAAACTTTAACCTTTACACACCACCACCGAATAGGAGTTGGCAACTACTAGAGTTCGTTGTTAGCAAAAACAAACGTTTTTAGTAATATAAATTATTATTATAATATAGAATCTTAAGATTTAAAGTCTTAAAGTTTTATATCAAATTATTATATTTCAATAGAAAGGTTTTATATAATTCAAAATTCATGAACTTATAATCCTTAATATGATCTTGCAATGGAAATGTCCTTATACAATAAAGTTTTTCTTCGGTTGGACAAGATGGGCGTGCAAGATATGATATCTTCGATGACGATTTTTTCAAAGGTTTGATTATTTATTTTATTTTTTACATCAAGGCAAGCACTAAAAAAGCGTGAGTCAAAATGGTCAAAATTAAATCATTTATCGTATTATAAGTTAGATACAATATAACATTAACTTTTGTACTGTTATTAATTAAATTACAATGCCTTACATACATGTATTTAGTGCAAATAATGTAGCATTTAGATAATAATTAAATAAATTTACTCATTTTTAAAATACATCATCTTTAAGACATTTTATCTATTTCAATGCGCAGTTATATGAAATTCACACTTTAATCATTTTTATTTGGTTGTTTAGTAGATATACATGAATTTAAGATAAAAATAATAATTTCCGTACGGGTAAAAGTCTTATTTAAGAATCAAAGTCTTAAACTTTATATAATTTGAGCATAGTCCAATGTGTTAAAAACAGATCTGTCTAATTATCTTAACCACAAAGGGATCTGAATTGATTAACACGCTTTTATCTGGTTTAAGATGAATCTTGAATAAATCTTTAGGTTTTAAAGCTCAATTAATCAATTTCACAGTTCTGGGTTAATGGACTGTTTAAAACAATTAAGAAAGATTAAGGGAGAGAAGAAGGAATCAAGACACACAATTTATACTGGTTCGATTCAAAAAGAATCTACATCCAGTCTTCTCCTAAGTAACACACTTAGGAGGATTCCACTAAACAGAAAGGTTCCAAGAATTACAAGCACACCTATGTAAT
>Ga0209589_1008684_pt1 | contig 15735 bp, 6 predicted proteins | sample CowpeawhiteBW_FD_187525 | JGI IMG/M metagenome (GOLD analysis project Ga0209589, IMG submission 187525) | Root nodule microbial communities of legume samples collected from California USA - Cow pea white BW (SPAdes) (version 2) | ecosystem: Host-associated > Plants > Roots > Nodule | place: USA... | reverse complement strand
TTTTCTTCTTTTTTTTTTTTTTTTCTTTTTTTCCATGGTAGAATTAAAGTTAAAAAAACCTATCATCAATCAAAACATATTTTTATTTTATTATTTAGTTTTATTATTATTTTATATATTATTTATTTTATTATTATTATTATTTTAACAAAACAAATGTATTTATCCGGACGAAATTAGATGCTGACAAAATGATTTTTATTTTTTATAAAGAATAATTAATTGATAGTAAATTAATAAGAGAGTATATAGGACAAAGGTATGAATATACCTCTTTTTCCGATGGAGATGACACAAAAATCTTATATCCATTAGGTACAAAGATGTAAAAGAGCATGAATTTTTGAGAACGATATAGTGAAAATCGTCCTCAACCTACTCTCTTGCCATTCCTACTATCAAACTTTAATATCCTAATTAAATTGACATCCTAAAACTTTACAAAAATAATTGAGATGACATTTGATATTTCTAACTATTACTTTTTATTATGTTTAAGATATATCTTACTATATCTTTTAATACATTTCCAATGCAAAATAAAAGTATAATAAAAGCTTATCAAATGCAAACCGTCTTGTCATAAATTAGAATGGATCATATTTTAAAACTAATAAACTAACTGAAGAATTGAGAAGACCAAAGTAATTGGATTAGATAATTTTTCTCTCTAAAATCAATCGAGTACAATCAATTCATAGACACTCTTAACTTGTACCATTTGCCAGTAAAAACATTAAAGGAAAAAAATAAATTAAATTCTAATACATTAATTTCTCAAAATATGAAAAAGAGTTAATTTAAAAGGAATGGAACTTCAATTTTGAGATCAAAATTTACATTGCAAAATATGAAAAAACAAATTAAAGTTGAATTACTAAATATTACACATACAAATATAAGAAATTCCTACTATTGTGTTGAACTTCTACAACAACTCTTGACAAGATTTTAATGATCAAACAAGTACAAACTACAAAGCATCAAAATCTGATCCCCACAAACTTTCTTCAAACAGAAGGAAGATACACTGTGATAAACTAGCTAAACACTAGCTACAAATCTACCAGTGAGGTTATATATAAATTTTAATTGGTGTTCTGGAAGTGTGTGATTGTATGTGTACTAATCTGAATCATGCCATCCTCTGAAAGTTGCATACTGAAATTTTGTATGAACTAAGTGACTCAAAAATGATTCTATCATAGAGATTTCAAAACTTCTCCAAGGACTAGTCCCCATTGAGTCCAATGGGTGCCACCCTGCATTTAGAAACTTAAATTAAAACCTTAAATGAGAATGTAAGAACAAATCAAAGGTAGTTCTTAAGAAGTGGACCTTAAACCTAACTCAACTTTATAAAACGTGAGGTTTGTACCCAGTTATATATCATAAAAATCTTCTTATTTCTAGTCAATTTGGAATCTCCAATAGTAGTATTGAATGATACAAATGACCATACCTGGCAAAATACAGCAAAAGGTTCTCTAAGAGGTCCATCACATGAAAGCTCACTTGTACTGCCATCAATGAAGGTTCCATCAGCAAAGATCACCTGAGATTGATAGAAGGGCTGTTACTGATGAGTAGGAGAGCAAAGAAAAACATCCTAAAAAGTTCAAAACTGACAAAAAGATGATAGATTTGGGTGTAGATTGAGATAAATCTGAGCAGACCTCTGATGCATATCCAGCAGTGGCGCCTGCAACTGGTTTGGTATATGAACCTACTGGAGAGCTTCTCTGCACAGCCTCACAAAATGCAAGGAGACGCTCCCGGCTTCCTAGCTGAACGGCCTATTGCATTGAAGATGAACTTTATTTTTCATCTGAGTAGTTATCATATTTATTGAAGACAAATCGATTGATAAGCACTTATATAAGAAGAAAATGAGAAGGTGAAATGAATCTAACTTCTCTCAAAAGTTATCAACTTAAGCACCACAATGCTTTTAGAACTTCCTTCATTTAAGGTTTCCAAAATTTAAGGAGTATAAGTTGATTTTAGCTTACCAGAAGCTGGACTTATTTCTAAATAAGATTATATTAGACATCACTATAAACTTCGACATCTCAGCTGACATTAGAAGCTGGACTTATTTACATTGTCATTCTTCTATCCTATAAGTACTTATTGAAAAGTGTATCCAACTAGGACTTAACTAGTTGTGTACTTCATCATAGTTTTTCAACCAGCAACGCATTTTTTCTAGAAATGCAGACATTTTATTTAAGAAGAAAACAGAAGATTCAGTAAGAAAACCTGAACCGTATCAGAACGGGGGACACGGGGGAGTGGCTGCACTTTATATCCTTTAGATGCCAACACTTCAGCAATGAGGAAGGAACCCTTACAGAGATTAAAGTATTGTCTCACTACAAAGCGTGAACAAGAAAAGCACAATCCACTGATGATTAAAATGAAGAATTCAGTACCTTGATTGCTTCCCCAACCATTTGTGGTGAAAGAAATAATCCCTGGAAAAAGGCTCGCATGATATCACCCGGAGTTGAGCCACAATCCAAGCCAAGTCCAGGAGCAGAAAGGCGAGCTGCAGCTGCTTCAACCCATTTTTGCTTCCCAGCAACATATCCACCACATGGCGCAATTGTTCCACCTGGATTCTTGATCAAACTGCCCGCAATCAAATCAGCACCCTGCTACCAATGTACAGTATAAATATGTAATACTAAACATACCAAAAATCAACAAAAGCCAGAACTATCACGTTATCACATACCACCATTGGAGGTTCAATGCTTTCAACAAATTCACCATAGCAATTGTCCACCATGACTGAGCAGCTGGGATTTTGCACCTGTACATGTATATTTGAGGGGATTTCAGAGAGAAAAATGCCACAAGTATAAAAAGTTATAGCCTTAAAGGATAATAGCACAGACAAAATAAACTGCAAAGGTAACCCTTATTATGAAAACCTAACCTTGATTATTTTTATTGCTCTTGCTATGTCATTGACACTCAAACTCCGGCGCCATGAATAACCACATGACCGTTGTATGAGGGCACATTTTGTTTTCGGTTTCACAGCACTCATCAGTGAATTCCAATCAAGTCCACCGTCCTCAGCTAGCTGGAGGAAAATATCCACAAGAGTCTTAGAAAGCAGACCAGTGAATTACAGCCAGAAAAAGTATTACTAAGTAGTGTCATACCGGAACTTCTCGGTACTTCACCCCGAAATCCTGGAGAGAACCTAGTCCACCAGAGTCCCTTTTCCCAATTACTTCCTCTAGTGTGTCATAGGGAGCTCCAGCAACTGCCAAAAGCTGCCAGCTATATTAGTCCAAACCTTGTTCCAGTTACAAATACAAGTATTCAACAGAAAAATATTCTACAGCTATATAAGGGTAACTTTTACCAAATAATGAAAAGCAGAGAATGTGAAAAACAATGTTACCTCATCTCCAGGCCTCAGGAGAGCAAATAAAGCACATGTGATAGCATGAGTACCTGAAAAGAACTGTTGACAGATGAGAATATTATAAATCATATACGGTCAACTTTGGCGAAAACAAAGAAAGATGGTTTAGAGCACAAGTTTCAACCTAGTTCCGTCTAAAACGAAAAGATGCACAATTGTATCCCCACAAGTGGTTAGTGTGTTTCTTGAATTTGAACTCATGATTTCCAAAACATATATAAAGCAATCGCCTTGCCGTTATGCCGAGGCTCATCTTCAGTAAGAACTAAAAAGTAGAGTAGAAAGGAACAAAATGGAAAACTATGAACCTGTGAGCGAACAATAGCTGACTCAGCCCCAACAATTTCTGCAAAAGCCTGGTCAAGTGCCCCTCGGCCCCCAGCTTCATCATGACCATAACCAGTGCTACCACCAAAGTGCTGATAGAACATAAACAATATTCATATTATTAGGAACTTATTTGAATCCCCAAACACAGATAATAACTAATTCTGCAGAAATTATAATGAAAAAGTTTGATAGCATGATTGTGTTAACTACCAAAGCTCACAGGCAGATAGAAATTTATATCCAACAAAGATGACAGTGACCAACCATGGTACCACACATGTAAGCTCCTAACAAACAAATTTAGGACAGAGTACTAAAAAGCAGAAGCAAACTAATGAGATGATGACTTCGCAGATAAAACTTTCACTTTCACAGAACTTTATTTTATCCATTTTAGGGGAAGCAGAGTCTTTCATTTCCTGGTTCTTTGCTACATATCTGTTACAGTGAACATAAGTGTAATTTTCCGCCTCTTCGGGGATAACTGTTCAATAATTTTGAGTGAAATGAATCAAATTTGGGAGCGCAGAAAAATCATTACAATGGCTTAAAAGGCATTTCAAGCAACAACACTAAAAACAGGTAAAGTTTTATTAGCCTCAAACCCATGATGGGCATCATATCAAATAATTATTAATCCAAGAATATTATAGCATCTTTGCAAACAGGTTATCTAAATCAAAGGGCAAGCTTACATGAGATCCAACTCGAGCATTCTGAAAAGCTCTAAGGACACGGCTGGTATTGCAGGCAACCAAATTATCCACAGCCCTAAACTCTAAATGTAAGGCATCTACTGCTGTTACAACCTGTACTACAAGAAAAGGAAACCATTTACCATTACTATTCTTTACCAATCCACACTCATTTTCAGCATGTAAATCAAACACCACTTCAAAATCAGAACTTTTCCTCCAAAAACTAAATTAAGCTTCGTAAGACTCCGGGATCATAGAAAACCAGAAGATTATCTCTAAAATTCAGGGAAATAACATAATATATATATATATATATATATATATATATATATATATTGAGGAATAAAAAGGAATTCAAATCATATACCACGTGCCCTTTCCATTTGAAAGAAGCAAGAATGCAAATTCAAATGTGCATTTCAACTCGTTTTGCGCATTCAATAGAAACATTCTCTAACATTCTCAAAGACAAGCGAAACTCTCAATCCTCTAGAACCAGCTTTTATTCATTTCCTTCACATCTTCAACTCATAAAGTAAAACCCAAAACCAAATTCTAAACTGAAAAAAAGAAAAAAGGTTATTCAACCAGAACAGACCCTAATTTGATTCTCTTCTTCCAACAAATTCCAAACATTTTTTAAGCAGTACAAAGCCCAACTAAAAGGAAAAACTTCATAATCCTTTTAATCACCCAAAAGAAAAAAGGTATTTCTTTTCCGGTTTTTATAATTTGTAATGCTTCTCAAGCTACCCAATGATGCCAAATGATTCTGAATTCAAAAAGGTCTAACTTTTTTAACAATTCTGAAGGCTTAGAATTAACAAACTTGTTAGAGTGAGAAAATAAAGATGTGGGTTGACAGCACATACATCTGGCACAAAGGGGTTGGCAATGGCATGATGAGAGTTGATAACATTGAGAGGAATGGAGAGAGGAGAGGCAGCCATTGGAATGGAAGCTCGAATGGGATAAGCAGAGATAGCCTGCTTAAAGGCGCATTATTCCTTGGAACTAGTCATAATATCTAACATTTTTCTTCTAGTTGATAAGTCAAGGTTTAAAAAATAAAGAGAATTTATTGAAAAACATTACTATTACTCTGCAATATTCGCTTCTTCTTTGTATGGTACTAGTTTTTTAACCCGTGGTAACTTTTTAAGCATGATGAATAAATATGCAATATTTTAATAAGAAAATCATACGATCATCATTTATATTTCAAATAATGATGTAAATTAAAGTAGAACGGTAGGAGGTTGTATTACCTCAAAATTTATATTGATATAAGAAGGTTTTTATTAATAATGAAGGCTTTTATCTTTCTTCTTTTATCTTTTATTGTGTATACCGTATTGCAGAATGTTGTATGTGTTTCTTTTTAGGGTTATAATACTTTGACAAACATTTTTTTACAAAGTTTACTTTTTAACACACTAAATCTTTTTTTTCTCTTTCTAAGTCACATCAAACCTTCATTTCATCCATTGAAGTATCGTCACATGTGCATTGTTAAAAGTTTGTCAACAAAACTTTGTACAAATATAATTTTTCTTCTTTTTAAAGGGTTTTGAAGATTTCTTTGTACATAACATTTTTAGTTGTGGTACTGACATTTCCATCTTCGTTCAGAATAGGATTTTCAATTTGTTTTTTGTTCTATACTGACCAACATACACTTGGTCATGTGTGAATACTTGATGTGGCAAATAAAGTTCAACTCTCGTTAGAGATTGTCCTTGACTCTTATTGAATATCAATGCAAAACAAAGTGATATTAAAAATTGTCTTCTTTGGAATTTAAAAGCAATCTCATAAAACATTAAATTCATTATTAGTATAAATATCTTTTGAAAGCATTGCTACCATGATGCCTTCGTACACATGTACTTGTTCATTAGTGAGTGAATTTAAGAGAATTGAATATTCTTTAACCATCTCTGGTTCATTATAGTTTAGTTCATCAACAATAAATATATTTTCAAATAGAATTGAATTTGAAAGTTCAGGTTGAGGTAACCAAGCATAATCTTTCAAAGACCTACCATTTGACATCAACAATTCTTATATTTGCAAGAGACAAAGGTTTTTTAATTTATCATCCCCAATTTGAAGACCTATAAAAGGAATGAATATTCAATAATATAAAGTTATAATGATATGATGGATTTATAAAGTTTAGTATGTATAGTACTATATGGTAAAGCAAAATAACCCGTGTCATAAACACGTTAAGCATGGTTGTGATATTCCAATAATTCAATTTGACCGAGACACATCTGTATATGATATTTTATTGATAATTATCAATGAAATATCCAATTTTATAAGTATTTGATTTATTAAAAAATAAACTTTTATAACGACAATAATTTATAATTTGTTAACGTTTAACAAATTTGATTTTAATTTGAATTCACAAAATAATAATCACATATTTGTTATATTTTAAGAAAATTGTACATTTTTAATGTATTTTTTTAAGTATCATGTCTAATTATTTTCAAAATAAGTGCAGTAGCGTATAAGGTACTTGTCATATTTGATACATGTATCATATCCGTGGATCTTAGGACAATAGCATAACAAGGGAATGTACCATTCAAAGTGTGTGTCAATGAAACTATAAGAACTCTAACAAATATTTTGGGCACAACCCTTCACTCTCATACAATATCATATAAAGCTTCAATATCTTGTGAAAATAAAAAACAGAGAGTCGTCATCGTAGTTTATCAAGAAAAACTACAAAAAAACATATAAAGAATGATCTACGAAACCAAATAAGATCCACGAGTCAATTACGTATGGAGAAGATAAAATTAACAACCCCACAATGTTCGTTCAAAGACACTACAAAGTTCATTCAAAGACGGTTTGTCTTAATTAAGTATGCAAAATTAATGTCATTTTTAAAATGTCTATTTTCACTCGAAAATCAAACAAAACAACATATATAAATTAATAAAAAAAATATTTTTGAAAATTTTATTTGGACCTACAAATATTTATCTTATTTCTATTAATTTTCATTCATAATAAAAATTAGAGATTGTCATTTTTATTAAAAAATTGTTTATTAGTTAATATTTTTAATTTTTGAAATTTTAATATTTTTTTATATTTTTACTTGAATTAATATTTTAATCATAAAAGAAAAATGAAATTAATAGTATTCGACGTTATTACTAAAACTTTAATTATTAAGTAAATTGAAGACTTAATACGATAGTTAACCGTTTCTAGGATTTTTTTATAATTATAAAATAAATCTAAAATTTAACATGATAATTCATTCTTTCTAAAATATTATATTAAAAAAAAGTTTAATTATCAAATGAAATCTTTGAACATAATAAATTTTACATTTTCTAATATTTATTATATTTCGATTTGAAGATATAATATTTAGAAACAACAAACTGCAGTTTTTATTCAAACAAAATGTAAAACATCAATAATCATTATAAGACTATCTAATAACAAATGTAACGTCCCATTACAAACATAATTAACGGAACGTCGCACGAGGTAACATAATAGCACAGTCCTGGAATTTTAAATCCAACTCCTTACAACACAAGACACACCACGATGTCATCAGAAAATCAGTCATAAAGTTTAAAAGGAATATAAAGAAATAAAAAGTCAAATTGATACATGGGCCGTAGTCCTAAGAAAAGCCCAACAAAATAAAATATCAAGTCCAGCCCAGGTGGACTATGCAGCGGAATCCTTTCTCCTCTGTTGGTCATGAGTACCTCTCGCCTCTGCTCCCACCAATAAATTGATGATCATCGCAAGAGTAGAAGGATAACATACAAGGCATTCAAACAAGAAAGGGTAAGCTAGAGCCAAAAGATTTCATCAATACAATCAGGTACATTTTCACAATCCAATATACTCATATAAACCAAGCATGTTATGACTTCTCAAACAATACACTAAGACTCGACTCGACTCATCCGGATACATATAACCTGGTCGGATTCAGCGGATGCTTGCACTTGTGGTGGATACCTCTACTCACCCTCAAGCTGCTCACCCACGAGCTATGTGTTACAAGTGTTACAATGAATCAATTCCCTCACACACAAGGTTAGCCCTTAATGAGTTTCAAGCCTCCTGCTACTCTCACCACAGGAGTCAGTCCGCTCTGAGTGAGACTAACCGCTCCTTAGAGTGTCAGGATGCAATCCTTACCTTGAATCCTTACCAAGTTATACAGATGGGGCACCACCAAGGACACCCACTTGAATCCTCTTTCATTTTCCTGGTAAATCCATACCCATCCATCATTCTCAAACCATAGTTGTGAACTCCATCTCATGCCACTACCATGCCACTTTAATACCAACCATCTCATTTATTTCTCATGCCAAGATCTCACAATCACAACAATCAAGTTTGTAGCCACAGCTCATCTCATGCATCTCGTTTCACAAGCCTCATACATTATATAGAGTACAACATAAACCAAACATTTAATTTAGCCAAACTAAGAAAATAGCGTGACCCGCAGCGAATCTCGCTCAAGCCAGAAGCCCTCGCTCAAGCGAGAGGAGTGCCCTCGCTTAGGCGGTGGACTCTCGCTTAGGCGAGATCGCGACAGGGACGCTGGGAGGCTCTCGCCTGGCTCGCTTAGGCGAGCCCTTCTCGCCTGAGCGAGACAACCCCTCGCCCAAAGGTGAGGTTCCTCGCCTGGGCTAAAACAGAAGCAACGTGCCAAGGCTCTCACGCGTGCTCGCTTAGGCGAGCGTCTCTCGCTTGAGCGAGATGGTGCCTCGCTCAAAACAAGAGCTTTCGCGTGAGCAAGAGCTCGAGTGCAGCCCTGGCCTATTCCTGTAAGTCTCGCCTAGGCGAGACAAGCTCGCTTGGGCGAGTGTATCAGACCTCGCCATTGTCCCTCTCTGCCACAAACACATATCAACACCTAAGCAAATATACCAACCATACCATACACCCATAGCAACATATAAGCACGAAAATCACAAAACACAACCAAGGCAATAACCATCGCACCAAACAATAGGGTTCTAGCTTCCCTTACCTGGAAAACAAGCTAGCATCTGGGTCCTTGGGTACGAACAAGGAACACAACAACTTCTAGAGTGGATTAGCGAGCTGGAAACAGTGAAACCAGTTCAAAACGAGCTTTCCATGATTGACCCTAGTTGGAACCACGAAGAAGGAACTAAATGGAAATAAGGTATGAGTTGGAACAGACTTACGTGAAGTGGAGGTCTGGTTGGAGTTCACTTGGAGAGGGTTGACGACTAACCCTAGCAGAGCTCTGAAACGGAAGGGAGGTAGTGTTTAGGTTCAGATTGCAAAAGTGAGACTGAAAGGGAAACCCTAACAGCTTTAGGGCCTTAACACCCTATGAGACAACCTTTAGGCCCAATAAATTAAGGCCAACCCTTAAACATTAGGGCAGAGAAATGAAACTGGGCTTTACAACAAACACGGACAATAATTATAAATTCTTGAAAATTAATTAGAATTTCAAAACACGTATTACGTTTTCATTTTTTCTAGTTCCTTTATTGTAGTTAGTGGAGTTGATAGCTTCCAAATAAAAGGTAAAACAAAATCGCCTGTGTCAGCAACACGTTAGGCAAAGTTATCCTCTCATACTTCAATTTGTGTTAGCTATTCAAATTCAACCTACAATAGAGTATTTAATTTGATAAGTGTTTAATTTATAAAAAAGTAACACTTTTAATGATAGCAATTATTTTGCTGACGTTTAATATGTTTGAATTTAATTTGACTTCACATATCAATAATTACATATTTCTTATATTTTTAATAATTTTGTAAATCTTTTAACATGCATATATCAAACTATCATAACTTATTATCAAAAAAAATCAGATATTTATCTTTGATTAAATTATGTTTTTGTCTTATTTTGGAAAATTTAATACAATCATATTTTTCTCAGTAATACTACACTAATAATGATATATGTGATGTGTCAATTCGTAGATTTTTTAATTTTAATTTTATTTATATTTATATTTTTGATTTTTTTTACTTTTCATTTATCTTTTAAAAATTAAAAAAAAATAAAAAAATTGGCACAAGTCATTGTCACGTCATGTGTCATTGTCTCAGTTTAATTTGGTCTTGTATTTTTAATTTATTTCAATTTAATTTCAAATTTTGTAAAAATTAAACAATTTTGTCCTTTTACAAAGTGAAACAAAAATTAATTTTTATATTAATGTTATACAAATATTTTTATTAAAATTAATATTTTTATTCAAATTGCTATTTTTGTTATATATTTTTAACAAAATTAAGTTTATTTAAATTTGTATGTTACATTCAATTTTATTTAAAATTGTTTTCAAATTTTAAATTGTTATATAATTGTTAATTTTAAACCAACTCAAACATTTGTATACAAATTATGGAATTTTCACTACAAAAATATATTTAGTTGAAGTGTAATAACCTCTATTAAGAAAGAGAATATCAGAGGTTTTATAAACCTCCGTTAAGTGTCAGGGGTTTTGAAATGAACCCTAGTGAAGTTTAGGTTCCACTTTACCTTTTTTCATTTCTCATTTTTCGTAACTTTCAAAATTTTTCACTTTGACTGTTCAACTTTTCTCTCTTTCTCATTGTGTTCTTACAAGGAAGATGAAAAAGCTTTCACTCTTCTCTACGTGCCTTACACCATTCTCCCTTTCCCTCCGTGTTTGACGATATTTCTCTTTCGATTTCATCTTTATAATTTCGTCTCAGTCCCATTTTGAAGATCTCATTCTGATTGCGCGTTGTTGCCCTCGATTTTTTATTTGATTTCAGTTTCTCTCTTTCTCATGCCCTGTCTCAGTTTTTTGCCCAACTCTTTCGATTTCCATAATTTATGTTATATTTCCATCTTGATTTTTGGGTTTCCATAATTTGTCAACACACTTTTTTCTAGCATTTGGTACCTTTCCACTCATCTTAATTCTTTTCATATACCTCGCATCTTTAGTTTATGGTTTTTGTAAACGAAAGACTTTGATTGGCTGTTAATACATTGTTTAAGGAACCAATAGGCATAACTTATCATTGTTAGAGACTGATTATAAGATATGCTAAACAAATTTCATTTTCTACATGTAAATTCATTGAATGGTGGTTGTAATTGTCCCTCAACACAAATTTGATGGCTTTGGTGGTGATTCTATTGCTGGTGTCGTTGACAGTTGTTGGTGCTAAACATCTTTTCCATCCTAAACATCAAATTTATTTTACTTAAACATACGTCAGAGGGAGGGATTTAGTGTCTAACTCCATTCTTAAGGGTTGTCTCGTCTCCATCTTGTGGATTTGGCTGGAAGTGAAAGAGTGGATACATCGAAGTCTGTTGGCAAGAGACTAAAGGAGGATCCAAACAAGGAATTTTTCATTATGTCTCTTTTTGTGATTTAAAACAAATAACATTGTAATGACTTGTTAATTTTAACTTTTACGCTTTGTCATTTACATTGTTTGATATTAAAATTGTAAGTTTTGTTATGCCTCTAGGAAACTTTTGGTTAATTATGCTAATGAGGAACAACTATGATTTCCTTTTACATTTTGGTTCATTGGTGCACTTGCTTATTATGTCATTATCATTCAAATGCTACCTTTTCAACACTTATTATATTAAGAGCATTATGACTCCTAGTCCACTACTAATACCATTTGAATGAATATTTGTATTGATTGCTTATTTTGAAGTGGCCTTGGAGTTTTTTCTTTTTAGTTAATGAGATGTGTTATGAAAATGAATGCTTTTATTGAAACCTAGCTTCTAAGAGTATTCAATTTATTTATATTAGGGTAGGGTCATACAAAATGGTTAAGTTACTTTTCTTTTTGTTTTGGTTGTATTGTCAAATGTAATCATCCTCCAAAATAATAATGAAAACCAAAATGTTAAGCCATCAATAAGGAAATTTCATAGAATAAGGTTCTTTTCGTACTCAAAGAATTAACTAAACAAATTAATTATTAGGAAAGTACAACTTTAGCATTATAGCAATGCCATAATAATATAAGCATTAACTTTTTGGTATTAAAGGGGGTTTTTGAGGAATTATCGGGGTTTTTAGAACCCCAAGCATTAACGGGGTTTTCTGAACCCCAAGCATTAGTGGGGGTTTTCTGAACCCCAGACATTAGCGGGGGTTTTCGAAACCCCAAGTATTAATGGAGTTTTGGAAACCCCCAGTAAGTTGTGCTAGTTCCAGGGGTTGCTAAAAACCTCCGATAATTCGTTAGTCACGCTTGCTCTTTTAGGAGAATTATAAACCCCTGGTAAAACCATTAGTGGGGGTTAAAACCCCCAGAAATGCCAAATAAAATCTCCACTAAAAATAATTATTTTTGTAGTGTTTACACATTTTAAAAATATACAATTATGTGAAATATAAATACAAATAAAAAAGCTATATTAAAGTATGATGTAATAAAATATCAACATAAAATACAAATTTTAAAAAGAGGTGAAAAAGTTGATAAATTATTTTATTTTATGAAATGCAATTGATAAACAATTTTATGATGTTTGTTAGTTGAAATTAATTTTGAATATTTTTTTCTATTAACAACTTTTAATATTTATATACTATTTACATAAAAATTAAATTTTGTTTAAATGTAGAGAAAGACAAAATTGCTTAATTTTAACAAAAAAATGAGACTAAATTAATATAAAATAAAAATACAAAAATTGAATTAAAGAGGAGGAAATGACACCAAATGTAACAATGACATGTGATACTGTCAATACCACATCACACTGCCACATCACATTGTTTTAATTTAAAAAAAAACAAATTCAAAAAAATAAAAAGAAATAAATTGACACATGACAATTCTTTGACATTGTGAGTACTGATAATAACTTAATTGCATCAAAATTCCAAACAGGCATAAATTAACGTTATCCTATCTAATACACAGATGACGTAACGAAGGGGATGTAGTCAAAGTGTCTGCCAATGTAACAGTAATAACTCTTAACAAACCTTTTTAGCACAAACTTCTCTGCTTCAAACTCATGCCATATCATATAAACCCTCAATGCCTTGTGAAAATCGTCACGCATTATGTAGCCATGCATCGTAGCAGAGAAGAAATTTTGCCTCCTCCGTCTTCCTACTTTTGGAATAAACATCAATATGAGTTGTTGAAACAGTCTAATCTACGATACCACTATCTTCTATTCAGTACTTATGTGTTTGGAATTTAAATTTCAGTTTAAGTTCACTTTAAATATAAAATGAGAAAGCTAAACATTATATAAAAAATAAAATTTATCAACTTACTACTTTTAAGATTTTAACATTGAAAATATTGTTAATATTTTATGTAAATTGACTAAAATTTAATTGGTGTTGTAAGGGACAACAGGCTGCTGCTCACACTGTCCAATATATGTCTAGTGAAACTTTTCAACCATGGCTTCCACTCCCTTCTCCTCTACCTTCTCTTCTGAAACTTTTCTTCTTATCTTTCTTTCTCTTCACACATTTAATACTCCTATATCTCTCAAGCTAGATGTTGGAATTTTTTACTTTGACAACAAGTTCCTGTCACTAGTGTTGCATGTGGCATCAATTGTCCCGTGACAGAGGCAAAGTGGACCGAGTGTAGAGTTTTAGAGGAGAGAGAAAAAGAAGCTTTTATTATGATTATGAAAAGGTTACATACAAAGGGTATGCATGCAAGGTTATATAGAGACCTGCAGAGGCACAACAGAAAGGGAAACTGACTAACCGAAATATAGTAGTTAGAGTAACCACTAACAGAACCTAACTATGCTAACATGCCCCTCTTAAACTGAGGGTGGAGAGTGTACCAAGAGAACCCGAAGTTTACTACGAAATAGGGAGAAAGAAGACCCAGAAACAGGTTTGGTGAAAATATCAGCTATTTGAAAACTTGCTGGTATGTGATTAACTATCAGTTGGCGTTTTTTGTAACATCCATATTTTTAATAAACTGTATTATTTATTTTAAATAAAACACTTAGAAAATATTCTATTTTTACTAATATTTTGTATTTTAGTATGATGTAGTTTAAACATTAAAAATATATTTTATCATGTTGTAGTTTTTACTTATTAAAAATAACAATAAAAAGAAAACAAAACTAATAAAATATGTATTTATATATATATTAAAAAAAATATTAATTAAAATATTATTAAATAGGTGTGTATTAAAGAAAATCTTCTAAAGAGATAAGGAGATAAGGAGATAAGGAGATAAGGAGAGAAGATAAGAATAAAAAAAATTAAAAAAAAGGAAAAGAAAAAGAAAAAGAAAGAAAAGAAAGAAGATAAGGAGATTTAAAGGAGTTTTATCTAAATACATGGAAGATAAGAATAATTAGAAGTGGTAACCTTACATTTAATGCATCCATTCATTACTTGGCAAGTTGGCACATGCATGGCTTGTAAATGGATGAAAGAAATGGATGATGAAAGAAAGATGACCTAAGATTACATTATCCACATGTATTACATGGATTACTTTGGAAAGTTTTGGATTACCTTTCATTAATGAAAGGAATCTTATCCTAACCTATAAATACATGGAAGAAATGTAGAAAGAGTGAAGGTGAGTTACGTAAGAAAGTAAGAAAGTGAGAAAGTGAGAAAGAAAGGAGACACCAATGCAGTAAGGGCTTTCTGTCCCAGTTATTTTCCACATTTTGCCTCGGGTATGGAACCGAGGCATATTGGGGCGAGGCCAAAAGGTACACCTTTTGGCCTCGGTTATCACCCGAAGCCATATACCTAGTTTTATGCCTCGGTTGTTTTAAAACCGGTGCCATATACACAGTTTTCTGCCTCGGTTCAGATAGGACCGAGGCCATAGGTGAAAAATATTTTTTTTTTAATTCAAATTTTCGCAGACCTTTTGGCCTCGGTTATGGTTAGAACCGAGGCCATATGTGAGTTTTTTGCCTCGGTCTTGGTAAGAACCGAGGCATATTCCGCTGCTTTTTTTTTAAATAAATTTTCTGTTTTATATATATTCCCACATTCATATATTTTTCAGACCTGCATATATTTTTCAGACAGCAGCACAACCATAACAAAATATTTTCTCAAACATCCATAATCCAAAAACATTTAAAAGATAATTGAAATGTACACAATCGAAATACATATATCCTAATCAATACTATTGTACATTTGAATTATGAATTTTGCACATGCTATCCTACCAAACTTTATGGACTTCGCGGGAATTGGCAAA
>Ga0209589_1008674_pt1 | contig 15752 bp, 17 predicted proteins | sample CowpeawhiteBW_FD_187525 | JGI IMG/M metagenome (GOLD analysis project Ga0209589, IMG submission 187525) | Root nodule microbial communities of legume samples collected from California USA - Cow pea white BW (SPAdes) (version 2) | ecosystem: Host-associated > Plants > Roots > Nodule | place: USA... | reverse complement strand
GTAAAATAAAAGCATATGGTGTTATATGGTCATGTACAAAATATATACAATGTGAAATTGATGTTAAAATTTTTAAATATGAATACATGTAGATATAAACACATGTATATTACATTAGAATAAAATGCGTATCCACATGTTGTTATTAAAGTAAAATGTAAGCATATTGTGTTATATGGTCCCGTACAAAATATATAAAAGATGAAATTTATGTCAAAATTTTTACATAAAAACACATATAAACACATGTATATTATATTAAAATATAATGTGTATTCATGAGTCCTTGTTAAAGTAAAATGTAGGCGTATTATATAACAGTGTCTTGTATAAAATAATACAACATGAAATTGTGTTAACATTTTTAAATAGAAACACATACAGATATAAATACATGTATATTAGATTAAAATGAAATGTGTATGCATGGGTTGTTGCTAAAGTAAAATGTAATATGGTCCCGTCGAAAATAAATATAACATGAAATTGATGTTAACATATTTAAATAGAAACACATGTATATTACATTAAAATAAAATGCATATGCATGAGTTATTGTTAAAGTAAAATTTAGACATACTGTGTAATATGGTCCTGTATAAAATAAATACATGGTGAAATTGATGATAAAATTCTAAAATAGAAACACATGTACATATAAACATTCGAATGTTATATTAAAATGAAATACTTATGCACAGATCGCTACTAAAGTAAAATGTTGTCGTAGTATGTAATATGGTCCCATAAAAAAAATATAACATGAATTTGATGTTAACATCTTTAAATAGAAGCACATGTAGATACAAACACATGTATATTACATTAGAATGAAATGCATATGCACGTATTGTTGTTAAAATAAAATTTAGGCATAATATGTAATAGGTTCCTGTATAAAATAAATACAATGTGAAATTGATAATAAAGTTTTTAAATAGAATTATATTAAAATGAAATGTATATGCACCAGTAGCTACTAAAGTAAAATGTAGACATATTGTATAATATGATCCCATACAAAAATAAAATATAATAAATCTTTCCAATCTTCAATAAATACAAATTCAACCTCCACTAAGTATTAAAAATAATAATATTAATAAATAAAGATATAAATTAAAATAAAATAGAACAATTCATTATATTTATAATAACAAATAATAATAATAAAAATAACATTAATAATTGAACAAAAATATTAAAATGAAATAAAATTGTTGAATAAAATTATAATATAATAATGTAATGATAAATATATGGAAACTAAGGAAGATAATGTAAATATAATTAAATATATTGAAAAAATATAATTCTACAAATAATTTTTGGACATCTTTAAAGAAATTTAAAATATTTAAATAAGTCAACAAATAAATGTTTTAATGCTTTAAATATTCCCAATCCCATTTCAAAAGAAATTAATTATTACTTTGGAAAGGTTAAATTGATACAAATTTAAAATAGAAATAACTAAATTCAGCTCTATCATTTTGGCAATATGAACAACAAAAAATCATAAAAGTAGGAGTGGAATGGACCAATATTTTTGCAATCAACCCAATTTAAAATAAAAGTGTAAGATAGCTTAGTACCAATATAACACTTTGGTATGTTAACACTGTATATCCTGATTTTACTTGTTACCATATAATATTTCCTTGAAACCACAAATTTTGGACAAATCTTGAAAAGATAGCTTATTCATGCAGTAAAATGTTTATTATACCAATAACCTTGTAAAGTAATATTAAAACTGACATTGTAAATAAAATGTAATAAATATATTCAATACATATTGATTCAAAATTTGTTGAATAATAATTAAAATAATAATTTAAAACAAAATATATTTATCGATTAAAATAATAATAACAAAATAGTAATTATAATATTGTTATTTTAAATGTGTAAATTATTTTTTGTAATATTATGATTGATATATTGTAAATCAATATATATGAAATTCAATAAAACTAAGAAATTTATTATTAACTTATGAGAATAATAATTTAACTTGTGTATTTATTGATTTCGTTATGTCATGTAGAGTGATAAATATATTATTTAAATAATCATTTTGGTTATTGACAATAATAAATTTATATTAGCTAAATTATTCAATACAATTAGTAATAATAATATGATTAAGTAACTAATATTTAAATATGACATTGTAAGATTATTACTAAAAATTGTCATATTACATGAAATATTTCTTACAATTTTTTTAAAAAATTTGAAAGAAAAGATTTTTTTCTACCATTTTTTCTAAAAATTTTAATTGTCAAGCAATTCTTTCGTGGGTAATAATTGTTTACAAAATTATAAAATTTACAAGTATTTCCTACAAAATTTGTTGCAAAAAGTGTTTTATACAAAATATTTTACAAAAAAAAAAATTGGTAGAAATTTCTTGTAAATTTTTTTCACAACAAAATTTATAAGTATTTCTTACGGAAAGATTTTCAAAACAAAATTGGTAGGAAATATGAGTTTTTTTGGTATGGTATGTTTTTGTTATAGTATTTGTTAGTTATTTGTTATATTTAAATATATATGTGCTAATTTAAAATAATCAGTTTATATTAGGACAAATATATTTTTTATAATTATATATTTTTGTTAGTTATTTTTTACATTTAAATATAGATTTGTGTTAATTGAAAATAATAAATTTATATTAGGAAAAATATATTTCGTATAATTAACATGAAATGATATATTATTGTTAGTTATTTTGTATTGTATAATTGATGATTAATTTTTAATGTTTGACAATACTTAACTATTAACTATTCTAATTAATTATTAATATAATTCATATTTCACACAGCTTAAATAAGCTTTATGAAGTAAACTTATTTCACAGTGGTCAAATCATTACATTTTCAGAATCAATAAGAAGGATTTGATTTTGGCGGCAAGCAATACTTATTAGGTGTCTTTTTAATACCTCTGCAGTTTGATTTCGTGGAGACCCTTTTAGATTTGGTGAATCAATTTTCTAATACTATATTTAGTATGTTTATTAACTTGGTTCAATATGTCTATTAATTTGGTTCACTGATAGTCTAAAGTAGTTTTTTTTTTTTGTTCCATTATAAACTATTGTGAAATTAATTGAAATTAATTATAAATAGTTCTTCTCATGATAAAGTATGGTCAAATCCATTATAAATCCTTCTATTCAAATTTGACGTTATTTATTATAAAGTGTGACTATTGATTAACTATAATAAACTTATTTTACTTTCAATGCTTAAATTATATTTCTGTGATATTATGATCGATTTAATAGTTATAAAAATAATAATTTACCTGATATAAGATTAACTATTATAGAAAATTCCATTAATAAAAGAAATCTATTATACAGTTATTAAAATGATTATTAGGTATAATTATAAAATGTATAATATTACTTTTTATTAAAATATCAATTAATTAAAGGATTTAAAAAGAATATTTTAAATTATTATTTAAATTAAATAGTCATTTACCTTCTATAATATTACTTATTATAGAAAGGTCGATTAATAAGAAAGATGTGTTCTACATTTAATAGCACAATTATTATAAATAATAATAAAATGAATAGTTATATACTATATTAAAATGAATTGTATATTTTGTTGTTATCGTTATAGTTAATTGTATGTATCTTATGCAACTGATTCCGTAAGCAATATATAATAAGTTTTTTTTTTTTTGAAATTCTATTGCGATTCCATTATAAACAATAATTAATAATAGACCTTTTGTTTTACTTTATTGTATTAAATTTATTGTATTTATTTGTAGTTATATAAGATACTGGTTTTAGTTTTTTTCAATTGAATTTATTTCTTTTAATTTGTAATAAAAAAATTGATATAACAATAATAACAATAATAATAATAACAATAACTTATATAATATGAAAGTTTTAAAGATATAAAAGATTTTGAACATAAATATTTACAATAACAAAAATCGAAATTCACAAACCCAATATTTTACAACAAAATATAGCAAACCTAAGTGCAGAACAAAAACATAACTATATAACGAACTCCCCTCCACAGTAACATTACAACTACAAAAACAAATCCAACAACCATAGTGTTTAAACATAACATCCCCATACCTACAATAATCTCAACCCAAAAACTAAGAATGGCAAAAATGTATAGGTATTTGAAGATGAAGAAACAAAAAAGATAAGTTCTTTGAAAAAAGTAATAACCTTCAGGATCGTGTGAGGATTGTGTTAACCAAATAACCGTCTGATGCACCCAAGTTCTGATATAGGAGATAGAAGGTAAAGACAAAATCAATATTTGGCAAATTATGGAATGACCAAAAACCAAAAACACAAAATTACCATGAACCCAAAGTAGAAGAAGACCATGGAGAAAAAGAAAGAAAATTCAATGTAGATTCATCGCAAAAGAAGTAAAAAAAAGAAAAAAAAAACTTAAGGAGCACTAACCTTAAGGCCAAAGCGTTTTCTTCTGATCATGTAGATTTGTCGTTTTATGGCAGAAGAAGAAGAATGAAAATAGATTTTTTGGGAGAAGAAGACGAAAAACAATTGTCTGTCAATCAATATGTCAATCAATACGTCAATCAATATTTTAATCAAGCATTAAATATGGAATCATTTAAAGATTTGATCAGCCATTAAAGGAAGAAGCGGGAAAACTTAAATGCACATTCACGGCCAGATTTTTTCAGCATAGGAGCAGGAAACAACAAAGAAAAGCATAAAGACAATGACGTATATGGATGGATCCCTGCACCCAAAAACCATTTTTTCAAAAAGTGTTCATCAAATAGTTTTTCTTTCGATCAACAAAAGTTTTCATCAAACACTACAACATATGAAAAACATGTTTAGTTTAAGATTCATCAGAACAAACAAAACTAACCTCGCAATTAGTTTCTCCCATTTGTCGAATCCAACATTCTTCAAGTTGGAAACAGTTTCATAAAAAAGTTAAATCCAAACAACTAACAATCGATAAAAAAGTTCATAAAAAAGAAGAAGAAAGAAAATCATTTGAAGCATAAAAAGAAAAGAAAAGAAAAACTACAAATTGAATCTTTTTTAATATGCTTTTGCAAAGGGCATTAGATCCTTATCCTTGAGCCTTATTTTGTTCGATGTCAAAGCACTTCAATCTAAAAAAACCAAACCTTTCATGAAGAACAATCAACACGAAGAAAAAAAATTAACAGAGTACGAAGAAAAAGAAAGAAGAAGGATCCACGAAGAAGAAGAAGAAAAAAAAGAAAAAAAAGGAAGAAGAACAACAAAAAGTAACCTTGATGAAGCAAACATTTTGTTTTGCATGAAGAACAATAAATAGGAAGTTAAAAAAATGTAACTTAAGAAGAAAGAATGATGGACCAAGAAGACGGAAGAAGAGAAAAACCTAACCTTGACGAAGCAAATGGTTCAAAACAGATTGAAGAAGATGTTATCTGTTGACAGCTAACGTCAATCACTAATTACTTCAAGCGGCAAAACCCAACAACATCTAAAACAACAAAACATGTTTGTTTCTAAAAACAAAAATATAAACCTTTTCTTCGACACCAAAAATAGTGGAAAAATTGTATCTTTGAACTTTACAATCAAAATGAAGCAAATATAAATGAGCAGAGTAAGAAGAAGAAAAAAAATAAAAAAATACAACAAAAAATTAACTACACCAACAACAACTTCTGTCAACATTCAACAACAAAAATCACAACAAAAATAAAAAAAAAACGAACAAAAAAATTATAAACTTAAGCTGCTATGAAGAAGAAGAAAGAAGAAGAAGCATTAAAAAAATATCCATGACAAAAAAAAAAGAAATAGAACAATAAATTACCTATACCAAACAAAACTTCTGTGAACCTTCAACAACAACAATGACAAAATAATAAAAAAAATGAACAAAAAAATTTAAAACTTAAGCTACTGTGAAGAACAAAAAGAAGAAGCATTAAAAAAATATCGACGATGCAGAACTTTTGTGAACCTTGAATAACAACAATCAGCCAACAAAAATAAGCAGGCAAAAAAACATAAAAAAAAAACTTACGCTGGTATGAAGAAGAAGAAAGAAGAAGCAATGAACTTGAAGAAGAAGAAGAAAGAAAGCAAAAGATGTGTTTGAAGAAAGATAACAGGAGAAGAAAAAATCAAATACCTCCACCAAATGCAATGCCTTGAAGAAGAAGCCTCCGATTGTCAGCAAACATCAATCACCATTTACTGCTTTCAGCGGGAAAAAAAGAAAACTCAAAATACTAAATTACCCTCAATTTGAGACAGGTGTCAATTAGTTACGATGTTTATCTCAATAAATTACCTACACTAAGAATTTCTTAGATATATAGTAGATGTAGCACTCATTACAATATCATATGCTTCTCATTAGTTGTGGAGGGTTGCCATGACCACCAAAATGCTGCTCAAACTGACGCATAACCTTTTCGGTGATTTGTTCTATCAACCGTTGTGTTAGTTTTTCTTCATACTTAGCACTATGTGTCGATGAAGATTGACTAAAGGAGCCACCAAAATATTGGCGAATGCCGACTTCTAATCCAACAACACGCACACGCACACGTCCAATTGCAATAGCAAGAATATCATGACAACCTTATGGAATGAAAGTACCTTCAGAGCTCTGCTCAACTAAGGAGTCCTACAATATAACAAAACAAAATTAAGAGAAAATCGGTATAAAATGATATTAATGTTTAAAGTAAAGTTAACTCTTACAATTTTTTAGAGATTTCTCGTGCAATTTCAGAAGTGTAGGTGCCCGATGATCGTAGGCGGGCTAACTTCCACTTTTGATGATGAGATGATGGTGAAGGAGGCGCAAGACAATCATCTTCAGAAGGTGAGGGCCTAGACTTTTCTTTTTCCTTCAATATCTTTTCTTCAAGCTTTCTATACTCACCATAAGACAATACGTGTGGGTTTTTATTTTGTTTACTTATTGCTCGGGCTTTTGTCCTCTTTTCCTTTAACATATAATTCATTTTATGAATTAGTTCAACTTGTACACAATTTCAACAAATTTTCGAATTCAAGTAAACTAACCTTCCATCCCTCAGATGTACGAGACTCAACAAATTGACACCAAGTGTCTTCATCAATTGCCTTGTATAGCTCACGTGGATCTTCATTCTTTTTAGATCCATAGATATACCTAGACGTCAGTTTTGTCTTAAAACCACAAAAATCTTCGGCGACCGCTGACAAACATCTATGTTTAAGTGTCGCCACAGCAGTCGCCACATTTGGAATATCAAATGTCATATGTAATAAAGAAAATGAACATCAATAAGTGCTTTACCAATATCATAAAAATATAAATTAAAAAAATTATGTGACATAATTTACCATTATATCCTGCCATATCATGTTCCATTGAACTTTAGATACATGATCGAAACTAGGAGTAAGGATGGATATTTTGTCACGTGCTAGTACTCCTAAATAGCTTATGAAGAGGTCTCCATTACAACCTAAAGCTTGACCAGTGACGACCTCAATAATGACATGAGTCTTCTTACCTTTAGCTTTTCTCAATAAGAGCTTCCTCAATCTAGTGGTTGCTCTGGTGGTTCTCTTTTTGGGCACTTCATCCTCCGATGATGAAGTTCGATGGTCAGCCATATATTTGTTGTTAAAAGAAAAAAAAAATACAAAAGATTAATAACAAATATTTAAAATAACAAATATCATATTATTTAACAAAACTCGTTAATTTATACAAAAAATTCAGATTCATACATAAAGTTATGGATTGGTCATATGTATATTCCTTCATCGTGATCTTCCCGAATTGCCTGTACAACGTCAAGTACTGGGGCCTTATCAAAATTTATCGTTATTTTAAATGGATGAGTGTCAGCAATATGAAGGTTACTCAAATTCTCTTCATTAACATCAATTTGTCTCTTGCCATGAAGAACAACAAACCAATGTTCAGTTGCAGGATCTTTTACATAAAACACTTGAGATGGTTGATGTGCCATGATAAAAGGCTCGTCTCGATAACCCACCTTTCAAAAATCAATTAGAGCCATACCCAATTCATCGATTTTGACACCAGTCTTATTATCAATCCACTTACATTTGAATAGTGGAATAGTGAACATAGTATACTCAACCTCCCATATCTCTTTTATTACACCATAGTACGTCATTGACCCAATTACCGAATTTTGATCTTTGAATGTGGAAAATTGCAGCGACTCAGCTTCAAGACTCGCTCCATTATTTTGTACTGTGCTTTTATCATCCAAAGACTTTGTGTAGAATGTGCAATTATTAATTTCATAACATGTACAAGTTACGACATCAAATTTCAATCCATTTGCTAGCCACATCAAAGTCTTAGAAGATTGTGAATCTCTCAAAACCTCATATTTAAACCAAGGCATGAACATTTTGTTATGCTCCATCAATTGCCATTTCTCTAATTGTCTCGGATGTTGTTTCTTTACAATGGCTTTATGTGCAGATAAGTAAGGGATCACCTCATCAGTGTTGTTCAATATGTATAGATGTGCTTGCAATAGTTCTACACGATCTTTGGTTACCACATTCACACCCCAGATGTTGTTACTTATAAAACACTTGTTCAACCATGATCTAGGAGTAACTCATATCGGATTTTCTTTTGTCATGTAATTTGAACAAAAATTGATACTTTCTTCTGCAATATACCTTTCAATCATTGAAGCTTCTGGACGATATTGATTTTTCACGTACCCTTTCAAAATCTTAATATAGTGTTCAATAGGATACATCCATCTTAAGTATATTGGCCCACAGAACTTGATTTCTCTTACTAAATGAACAAGCAAATGTACCATAACATCAAAAAAGGATGGAGGGAAAAACATCTCCAGCTGACACAAGATGATAGCAATCTCACTTTGAAGGTCATCTAACTTTAAAGGATCGATGACTTTACTACAAATTGAAGAGAAAAATGAACACAAACGAGTTATAGTTTGTCGAACATTTTTTGGTAAAATTCCACGAATAGCCACCGGTAACAATTGTTGCATTAAGACGTGACAATCATGAGACTTTAGGCCAACAAGCTTCAAATCCTGCATTGACACTAAATTCTTAATATTTGAAGAGTATCCTTGTGGTACCTTGACACTCTTTAAACAAAGGCAAAAACTTATCTTTTCTTGTCTAGACATAGTGTAACATACGGAAGGCAAATAAGTACACTTACCAACCTCCCTTGGAATTGGGTCTTCTGGCTCTATTCCACACCCCTCTTGGAATTGCGTCTTCTAGCTCTGTTCTGCACCCCTTCTTTTTACTAATTTTCACCCCCAATATCACTTAACCTCCACTCAACCAGACTTTACCACGTGGCAATCCTCCACTTACTAAAATAACCAATTAAAGTTTGCCACGTCCTCAATCCTCCACTCACTAACATAACCACTTACAATTTGCCACGTCATCAATCCTCCACTTACTAAAATACCCAACCAAAATATGACACCTCATCATCTTCTCTCATTCACACCATCAAAAACCCTAACCCTAATTTCTTCTCCTCTTTCACCCTCACCATGCCGCAACTACCGTGCCTAAGGCCAGCCGTCATCGCACTGTGTAACATCCCTAAGGAATATTACTTAAAAAAAATAATAAAGGAAATAAATTATATCAAAAGTCATCTCGATGATAATCCCAACGCGGGAAAATTTAAATTTATGAAAACATGCGCCAAAACTCATAACTTAAACATTAAAGTGTTACAAGTTCCCAAGATTTGTGTTTGTAAATAAAAGCATGATAAAGTACATATGAGAAAAACCCTAGCTCTACTCCCAAAGCTAGCCCTCACTCTGTCGCCTGGACATCCTCAGCACCACCTATATCAACATCTGCTCTCGTGTAACGAATCACACGATCATCGCCATACACACACAGAAAGGGTGAGCTGAGAAAATTAAAATAACAGATATATAATACATAAGATAAATTATACACCCATCTTGTTTAATCTACATGGTTCTTGGCCAAGACCTTAACCCCAAGGCTTTGTAGCCTTAAAATCACACAACAGGTTAGCCTTGGACTCGGGAATATGATGCTCACACGAACCTGCCCGCTCGTGGTCCTGCTCTACGAACCTCCCCGCTCATAGTCCTACTCTACGGACCTGCCCACCCGTAGTCCAACACATGTGATCCACCAGCCCTGTACCTCCCCGCACGTGGCATCTCTCAACTGTGAGCACGGAACATATGAACCTACCTCGCTCGTATCCCCACGTGAGAGTAACTGGATATGAACCTCCCCGCTCATATCATCACATGTTAACCACCATCCATGAACCTACCCGCTCATGGCATAGCATCTCTTGACCCAAGTGTAGTGTCAGTGCTCAAACAACACTCAAAACAACCAAAGGACAACAACATTTCCACCTGGCACGGCCCACACGCCGCCAGGGAAAATTGCCCAGACCGCCTGACGGTACCCCCTCACCGCCAGGCACCAGCGTTCTTCCAGAGCCATTGTTTTCCAGTTACCGCCTGGCGGAGCTCGATGTGCCGCCAAGCGCTCCTCAGTACAGCGCTCTCCCATGTTAAACCTATTGCCTGACAGTTATCAGTATACCGCCAGGCGCCATACCAGAACAATACTTTACTGATTTATGGCACCTTAGTTAATCCAATTTACTACACAACTCACTTACATGGACCAAATAGAGACTCCAATATCGAATCCTCATTATGGTTAGTCTACAACTATCATATGTAATCAAATACCTATACTTTACAATGATCAATCCATCAGATTCAAGTTTCCTCAATTAATAAGAACATTATCATAAAATAGCAACTTCACCCACCCTATGAAAACAGCTAGCACCTCACTACCTGAAATCACACCCCTAAATATACCACATACTTTTGTTGACTCCACGGTCACGTACTTCTCTCTTACCCAATTCATATGCTTATTCCCTCTTTTTGCATTCTTTCATCCTTCCGTCTTTCTTAACTATCATACCAAGACCTAGAATTTCCTAATCCCAACTCTTGCTCAAATTTTCACCTATTCGATCTGCAATCCATCCTACATTTCCCTTATATTTTTCTTATGTTTTATTCTCCGTCAGATGCACTCTAGATTTCCCAAAACCACTCTGATAAAACACTGTCACCTGGCGGCCAATTATCTGCCACCAAGCGGTGCATCAGATCATGGGTACCATACCCAGATTTCTGCACCCGCGCTCAACACCAAAATGCCAGAATTTGATTCCTCTTTGACTTCTAACAACACACCATCAGTTTTACGTAATTTATTAGACCCGCTCTCAATCATATCACTCATTGTATCCCATCAAATTTCCAGACACATCATTATATACACAATTCAATAACCATTGAATTCCTTCCTTTAACTCACAATTCCTCTCTTCTCTACCCCAATGACAATTCAACTCGTGCCAACATTAGGAATATCATGGTCTTTTACAACCTCGCAGTTATAGCAGTTAATGCCAATCAACACAATACAACTTACACCACATTTCAATCAAATAGTGTCAACACAACATACATCGCTTGGCGGCTCAATCTCACCGCTAGGCAGTTCATAGCAGAAAAAACGTTTTTTTTTGTCAAACAGATGTGCCGCCTGGCGGCACCTTCATGCCTGCCAGGCGGTTTCTGGGTGAGAACCCAAAATTTTCGTGAAAACAGCGTCAGACAGAAAAAAACTCATACATTTATACATGGCAGTACATAATCAATCGATTAAGAAATATAAACACAGTAAACAACTCCCCTAACCTGGAATTCCTTGCTAAAACACGAATTCTTGATGTAGCTCTAATCCAAAAGCTTTCTTAGCCCCCTCTTGCACGTCCAATACATTATCCAGCCTCTCCACCCCTTTACAATCGGTATTACCCTTCTGAAAACTCAGTATCCAACCCTTGCACGCAATTGCAGTACCCTTTGCCTCTCCAATTAGCCTTTTCTCTCTCACTTACTACCCAATTAAGTGTGCTTAATGCTAAAAACGAAAATACCTTAAGCATCTTGTTAATGACTACTCATGACCCATTATTGGATGGTTTCTAACCCATTAGACTACCTCCCTATGCAGCTAGGGTTTCTACCTCCCTTCAATACCATGCAACCAAAAATTTGCCAAAAAGAAAATTAGTTTTGTTCTTAATAAGGGTTGAACCCACAATCAATCAATTAACAAGTCAAGTACATAACCAACTCAACCAATTCACATTTATGATAACTCCTACAAATTTAGGAATTTACCATCACGTCAAGCATTCAATATGTAACAAAAATGCATAATTTTAAATAACATCCAAACGGCACACATAGGACTCGAACCCAAGTCCTCATACACAAATTAAGTACTCTCAACCATTTGAGCTAGTACTCTTCCACGTCATAGTCCCACACATTAATTGCTTTAAACGTTTCTATTACCCGCCATAATTAAATAATTATTTAAATAACTATTTAATTTTTCTCGGGTCTTACACACTGCCATCAGCTTCCTCATCCGCGCTTGCAACTCGCTAGGACAACCTTCTTTCTGTCGCACCACCATCGAGGTCATCTGTCGTAGACCAAACGGCCTCCATTTCCTCTTCGTCGCACCTCCCTCTCCCTCTGTCATTCACGTTACCGGAAAACCTCCTTGATGCGGCACTTGAGCTTGCAAAGCCTTCATGCTCCGTGTCTGCAACTCGCCGAAGCAACCCAAAACCACCGACAACATCGCATCAATGCGCACCAGCACCTGCGACAACCTCCATTGATGGAGCACGAGACCTTGAAGCACGCATCAGCACCTACATGCGCGTCACACCTTTTTCCTCGCAGGAACGGCCGTGCTCGACGCTGTAGCCACACGAAACCACCACATTTGCACATATGCTCGATGTCTGCTTTGCAACATGGTGGTTCGTCAAGGCGGCCTGGTTTCGTAATGTAGACAACCTCTGGTTTGGGTTTTGCAGGTCTCGCTTCGTGTTAGAGCTTCTGATTATGGTTTCATCTACAGGTAACGGATTCGTAGCGGTGGTTGCATCTTCTCGTGACGGTGGAGGCGACAGTGGCTCAGGCGCGATGTGTAGTGTTCTTCACACGAGGGTTTCACACCTACATTTCGCTGGTTTTGGTTTTCTGTAGGTGGTGCACACTGTTCCTAGCGATTTTGGTTGTGTGTTTACGGTGGTTGCCAATATGGTTGTCGCTGATTTCGACGATGGTGTCACAATGACAGAAGGAACAGGTCGGACTCTGTTGCTCTATGGCTTCGGTTCTAGAGACCCGAGGCAGAAAAATGAATTTATGGCTTTGGTTCTAGAGACCCGAGGTCAAAAGCCACCCCTTTTGGCCTCGCCCCAATATGCCTCGGTTCTAGAACCGAGGTAGAATACAAAAAACAACCGGAGCCAAAAACCCTTACTGCACTAGTGCTACTTTCAAAGTGGGCCCATCCTTTTCTAACCCACCTTTATCTTCATTGTTGATTTTCTCCTTGTACCATAATAAGCCACACTTTAGACATTTTTTCAATCCTTCAAATTCTTTCCAATAGAGTATGCAATCATTAGGACATGCATGTATCCATTTATACTCCATACCCATCGGACAAAGAATTTTCTTAGCATCATAGTTGCGAGTGGGTAGTGTATTTCCATCTTGAAGCATTTCATTCAACAACACCAACAATTATGTGAAACTCTTATCGGTCCATCCATTAGTCGCCTTCAAATTCATCAATCTTAACACCGCTGATAACCTTGTGAACTTAGTTGAACCAACATACAATGGAGTCTCTGAATCAGTAGACAATGTCTCATACACATGCGTTTGGGCAAAAGCTTCAGCACCAACATCACGGATCATGTCCTCTAATTTGTCTTCTTCACGTCGATCTTCCATGATGAAATCCACAACATTTTCAGTTGGGGAGACAGTTGGGAAGTCTATTAATTCGTCGTGCCATGTCCATATTGTATAACTTGGAAGAAAACCATCACAGATAAGATGTTCCCTAATTGCGGTTGCATTCAACTTTCTTGCGTTCAAACAGTTCACACAAGGACATCTAAACTTCACTTCATCATCACTTCTACCTTCATGACGTTGCACAAATTGTATAAATTTTTCTACTCCTTTCTCATACTCAACATTGATGTGTGGTGAGTAAATTGTGTGAACAATTTCAGTAATCTTTACATGAATGATCACCTCGCTTTTGTATTTAAGGTGTGACTCTATCTCATTCAAGAAGATTCACTTCTTCTAGTTTATTGGTACATATTAATTTTAAAACACATATCTAAAATTTCACGAAATTTTGCCAACATTTCGCATTGGTCTTTAGGTTACACGAAATGCAAGTGATCAATATAAAACACAATTGACAAATATTCATGAATATTGAGATATGTATATTAAAATAGACAAATGCACTAATAAACTATTAAAAAGTGATTAATCTTCTTAAACTGTCCAACCGGATAATTCAAGATTGAATACATTTAAATTATTTATAATGTCTCCTTTTAAAAAAATACATCTTATTTCAATAAAAACAACTTGGAGACAATAAATAATTTTCGTATTCAATCTCAAACGAGAAACTAAAGCTAACTCCATGTAACAACAATCTTAAATAAACAAAATAAATCAATTTATTAAAGCATACATAATTAAGTAAACATACAACAACATACATTTATTTTAGCATGTAACATACAAAAAATAAATAATATACTCAAAACTAACTTATGAAATTTGGAAAAGCAAGCAAAATTGATAATTTTTCATATACCATAATTTTGCATAATTTCAAAAAGCAAAGAAAGTATATTGCATAGTTCATCATCATCATTCCCATCTTTAAAAGCAAAGTATTTAATTTCTATCAAGCTTTACAAGCTTCAAAAAATTGACAAACTTAATTTCTATCAAAATACAAACCCACTTTCTATCATAAATCATCAAACTCAAATTCAACTATGAAAACTCAACAACATACAAAAAAAAAACACAAAACTGCGTCATTATTTTTGAATTCTGCCAATTATAGGCTTCGGGTGAAGAAGCCCGCTGCAGTAACACTTATATGTCTCGGTTCAGTGGGACCCGAGGCATAAAACTACGTCATTATTTTTGAATTTTAAAAAAGCGGGAACGTTAGAATTTTTTGATTGTATTACTGCCTCAGTTGGAAATATAACCGAGGCATAAACACTCATAGGCCTCAATTCTTATGTAAACTGAGGCATAAAAGTTGTTTTAAATCACAAAAATGCCACTGCGTCTCTATCTACCTCGTTTGCGAGAGAACCGAGGCATATAGGGCATTGTCTAAACATGAAACTGCACTAGTGATAATTTGGCAAAACACTGAAAAACCAACAAAATAGACATATGTCAGCATGTCAATAAACGGTATTTTCGTATATTCATTGGTAGTTTTGTAACATCCCATTTAAATAATAACATAATTAAATGAAATCTTACACCGGATAATATAAAGAGCCAAGCTGCGGAGTATAAGGTCACTCCTTACAATTATCCAAGGTACTTAAAAGAAAATACTAAAGTTCACTACAATGCCTACAACCCAAAAGGAGTAAGAGATAGCCAGTATTCGAAATAAAGCCTTAGGGACAATACAATACACGGGCCTTAGCCCTAAAGAAAAGCCC
>Ga0209589_1008673_pt1 | contig 15754 bp, 11 predicted proteins | sample CowpeawhiteBW_FD_187525 | JGI IMG/M metagenome (GOLD analysis project Ga0209589, IMG submission 187525) | Root nodule microbial communities of legume samples collected from California USA - Cow pea white BW (SPAdes) (version 2) | ecosystem: Host-associated > Plants > Roots > Nodule | place: USA... | reverse complement strand
GGGACGGGTATTTGGGCGGGTATATATATATCCCCATCCCCATCCCCATCCCCAGTTGAAAATTTCGGGTATTACCCATACCCATACCCATACCCAGTCAAAGCGGGGATTCCCCGTCAAAACGGGAACGGGTTCGGGTGATACCCACGGGCACGGGTTTATTTGTCATCTCTACTCATGATCATACTTGTTCCCTTACTATTCTAAATATTAGTTAAATGATAAATATATTTTTTATTGATATTATTAAATTTATAAATTTTGTAAAAGTTAACCTTATTAATAATAGTTAGTACTATTAATTAAAGTTGATTCGATATAAATAATTAAATTAAATTTAACAGAAATTAATATTAAATATTGTAATTAGCTAAAATTCATATCTTAAAATAAATTAATATTAAATGTTGTTAAATTTCATTTGAATTAAAGTTAATATTATTAATTATAAAAGACAATATGAAATAAAATTGAGCAATGATTCTAACCATATTTATAATATTTATCCTTTCTTATTAAAAAAGAATAATGATAAAAATGAATTATTTAATTTTATACCAATAATTATAAAAATTAATAGTTTATTTATATGTAAACCATTAAAATTTTTATCAACAAATCCAATAGTAAAACAAATAATTAAGTTTTGAAACTTTAAGATATCAGATTAATTGAGATGCTAAAGTTTTATAGTAAAATCTAACATAAGTTTAATAAAAAAATAATTAAATTAAACTTAAATATACATCAACTTAATAATATTAATTATTAATATTAATAAAATATGTATAATTTATATTATTAGTCCTTTTCAACTTTTTTTCAGTTCATTATGTAATCATTTAAGTCAACATTTTAAATTCATATTTTAAAATAAAAAATTAATATTTTAGATATATTTTTTATAAAAAGTTGTAAAAAATATTATTATTATTATTATTATTATTATTATTATTCATAGTCGTATTTTATATATTTTTTCATAACATTCACATATTGCAATTAAATACTAATAATCATTCATCATAACTACTTCATAACTACTTGTTTCTTTTAAAAAATAATTCCTAAAAATTGTAGATTTTATATGTGATTGTTAAATTATATTAAATATATTAATTATTAATCAAAATATTTTTAAATTTACTTTCCACCCATATTAATACAAGAAAAAGAAAAGGAAAAGGTTTAAAATTTTAACCGGTATTCCATCCACAAACCACCACAGATAAATCAAACTCTATGAGTCAATTTCTAAACCTGGCCAACAATACAAGTGCAGTTACACAAAAGTTTTGGAATAAGTTTATTTAATATTTTGAAACAAAGGTATATCAGCGAAAAAATACTTGCTTCTTTCCCTATTTTTTCTAGAAGTTAAATACGAGTATTCATCGGTGCAATAAGAGTTTTTGGCCTCGGTTATTTTCGTAATTTTACCTCGGTTTTAGAACCGAGACATATTGGGGTGAGGCCAAAAGGGAAGGCCTTTTGGCGTCGGTTATCACCCGAGATCATAGAGTCGTTTTCTGCCTCGGTTGCAGTGGGACCCAAGGCCATAGAGTCGTTTTCTTTTTGCGTCTGGAATGACAACGCGTCATGGTGGTGCTTGGTTATGGTCTGGTTTTCTTTGCAGATCTGTCGTGGTGCCTACAGCACGAGGAGGTCTTATTCTCTCGCCTCCATGAAAGTGTCTCCATCTGCGTCGAGCTGCAACTCCGACGGTTGTGTGGTTGCCGGCATCACAGTGGTGGGGTTTCGCGGTGCGTTCGCTGTAACGGTGGTGACCGGTGGTGTTGCTGCTTGCCATTGGTAATGGGAGGCGTGCTGCTCCTTTCTTCTTCCTTAGTAGAGGCGTCACGACAGTAGCAATGGTGGTCTCTCTTCATGCAGCGGTGGCTCACGCAGAGTTTGCATTTTGCGAGGGTAATGTGCTGGTTGCGGCCGTTTCCCGAGAGTTTGCTACAACTCGCCAGTGGTGGTTCTCGTTTTCACACGGTGGAGGCCTCCTCGTCTTCATTTTCACACAGCAGCTTGCAGAGAGAGAGAGAGAGAGGAGAAATGCAGCGTGGGGAAGGAGAAGAGGGGCTCGCGAGTTTTGTGCCCTAATTAAACTATATGGCCTTCGTTCAATCAATGACCGAGGCATATAACCCTATTTGGCCCCGGCTCAGTGCCACCCGAGGCTAAAGATGTTACGGCTACTGCATTTTTGAAATAACCAGCCACGTTTTTGGCTTCGGGTTTGTGCAACCGAAGCATATGAGCCACTTTTGGCACCAGTTTTTTTGAACCGAAGCATCTAACCCTTTTTTGCTTCAGGTTTTAGTTGAACCGAGGCATAAAAATTGTCTGAAATTGCAAAAATATCATCGCGCCATTATATGCTTCGGTTCTTGGCCAACCGAAGCATATAAAGTAAGGTAAAAAGCAAAATCTGCACTAGTGATTATAATATCAAATTAGAACATTAATGCAGTCAACCGGATAAATATATGGAATTTTTAATCAACAAAAATAAGATTACTTAAGTCAATTCTAACTTTAAAGAGAAGAAAAAGTTGAATAAAATTAAATATGTCGAAGTCAGTACCAACTTAAATGTATTATATATACCGAGAATATCTTGGTCAACTGAGATCGAAATGTTCTCGACCTAAATTTACTCGTCAGAATGATATCATGTCTGTCAGGACAAAATAACATTGATAAATTATGATTAAGTTAAAGTAATGATTAAAACATATTAGCATTATTAGACAAAGTTATGTGAACAAATGAAAATACGACAAATACAATATAAATAGCACAACACATAAGGTAATTTGTTATGTTCTATTATTATAATATTTATTACCATATGACACATTTGGTTTGACTTGAAGGTTGAAGTGTTTTTTGTTCGCACCCCTTTTGGCTTTAAGGAGATAAAGACTCATGACATCTTAACTTAAAAGTTAGAAAACGTGGAAAGAGTTAATATTGAAGGTCTTTATATGGTATACACGATCTTGTAAGAATGTTAACTAATATTAATTTTATTTAATTTAAAACTTATATTATTGAACTAATTTTGAGTTTAATTTATTTTTAATATTTATTAAATTAATATTCATTAAACTAATATTATTTTTTTTGTTTTTAATATTAATCAAAGTTAGTATGTATTCTAATCTTATAAGTTTAATATTTATTTGGTTGAATTATGTCATTGGTCCCTATTTTTGAGAAAAAATCTCAATTTTTGTACCTTTTTTTAGTAGTCTCAATTAGGTTCTCTTTTTTGTTTAAATGTCTCAAATGTGTCCTTACTATTAAGTTGTGCTAAACGAAGTTAATTGAATAGTGGCATGGCAGGGTTAGTTATTGTTGAAACAATGACAAGGCATTGGATGAGACTAACGTGGAAGTGAAAAAAAAAGGTTTTAAAAATAATAATGATGTGCAATCAATGGCCAAAAGGTGTGGGATATTACATCCTATCCTGATATCTTGCCTCCTCCAAAAAGAGCATTTCCAAGTAGACCAAAAAAGAATAGAAGATTAGAAGAATGGCCAAAAGGTAAGATGATTCACAAATGAGGAAAGCGGGGTTACGCAAGAGATGTCGTATATGTAGGGAACTTGGGCATAACAGGAGGCATTGCCCCCAGGCACAATCACAACAACCAACCCAAGCACCACAGGCTTCTACTCAGTCATCCAAGTAACCTTAACACACACAACAACCTTCTAATGCAGCATCACAACAACCTTCTAAACCATCACACCAAGCTTCACATCCATCAGAGGCTTCTATTGGAGCAGCCCAGCAACAAGGCATAACATGTGGTCCTTCTACGCAATCAAGTGTGCAACGTATTGGAGCACCAAGGGCTTGCGGTCAACAATCTCAACAAGCAACCTGTGGACGTGGAAGAGCAATGGCGAGGCCAAAACTGAATGCAAGGAGGGGACGCATATGGAAACCATGACTACATATGCTTTGCTTACTATAAACTTAATTTCACTTCTTTGTGTAGCTTTTTGAAAGATAATTAATGTAGTGTTGGCGTAGTATATTTTGTCATTATGTGTAATTGGGTATTGGTGGGCCAATTTTTTGTGAATTTCATTTCCGTAGTAGTGGACCACTTCCTTTACACATGTTAAACACTTAACTGCTATAGTAGTTTATTTTTGAAATTATAATATGAACATTGTGCTGCCAATTCTGATGTGCAACTGTCATTGCTGGACCACTCCAATTTTACCTTTTCCAATTGGAATTTAAGTTTCAGTAGCAGTGCATTAAAGGTGTGATGCACAATTTTTTAAACAAGTACTGATACCATTCATTTTCCAAATATTACATAAACAATAGAACATATTCTTGCCAACTACAATAACACCTCTGGCAGGTCACATACTAATTTTAAATCAACACAAAAAACACACTAATCATGTTCAGTACAAGTCAAACACAGACCACTCCAATCAACACCTTAATCCTTTTTTATAATGAATTAATACATATTTCCAAATCATTAATTTTTTTTTTCATTTCAGCAACCACTTCTTCAGTCATCACGCAACTCCTTATCATTTCTTGGGAATTAAAAGTGCCACCAACCCTTGCTTCATTCCTGGCAGTGCCAACAACATTTTCTTCAATCTTCACACTACCACCAATCTTTTCTTCATTCTTCACATCCCCACAACACTTATCTTGAATCACAACAATACTTGCAGAACCCCTTTCTCTAATCCCAACATCAGCAAACCAGTTGAAGTAATTGTACCCACCACATTGTTCCCCTCCACTCTGTTCCAAATATACCATTGACGTCATTATCAAAAAACAGAAAACCTTACAAAAATTACAAATCAACATTACCTTGAGGTTTGGACACCCCTAAAATCTTTTCCCTTTGTTCTTGGCTATTTTCACAGTTCTCAACACAGACTTATCACCACAATAGCAAGTGGGTGTTACAATAATGCTTCTACACCCACCTCCACTACAACAATTGACATTAGGGTTGTGTTTTCCGCAAACATTTGAACTTGAAAAAGAAGAACAATTGGTCGGATTCATGACTGAATGGAGGAGAAGAACACAAATGCACCAGGAATTCAAAACTATTGATTTTAAGTTGCCTTAAATAAAAATATTTTTGCACTGCATTCCACGTCTTATTAACACGTTTCAGTAACATAAATCCACCTCAACAACCACAAACGGTATTTATTACAACTTAACAAAAAGGGTACACTTGATACGTTTAAATAGAATAAAAAACCTAATTGAAACTGCTCAAAAAAAGGTTACTAAATTGAAATTTTGTCTTCAAAATTGGGATTAAGAGCATAATTAAACCTATTTATTTTTATTTGATAATTTTTGTTTAGTATTTATTTAAATTAATGATTTCAACCGATATTAATATAATTCATATTTTTAATATTTATTAAATTTAATGTCAATCTTTTCAATATTAATATATTTTTTGAATGTTTATTTAAAATTTAGAAAAAATATCTATAAACATTCATTAATATCTGAGACTACTAAAAAAATCAAAAAAATAGTTTATTTCACATATATCCGACAAAAAAAGGAAATGCGCAATATAAGTTTTAGACGGAAGAAAAGAATCAGCGGATAGTAGTAGTTCCCGGCTCACCCAGTTTTCCATTCCTAATGGGATATAATATAAGAAAAATGAAAAGAAAAGATAACATAGCCTTATTAAGGAGGCAATAGTAGAGATAAAGATAAAGACAGGCACTGAAAGTAGCAGAAGAAAAGAGAGTGGGTAGGTAGCAGCTTTAGGGTAAAAGAAACTCAGGCCGAGGCCACGAGTCTGTGACTCAGGGGAAGATGCCCTTCTTTTGAAGCAACAACGTACCACGCTCTTCTTACTCAATTATCCACCTCAAATATTTCTATGTCTATCTCTTCAACTCTTTTCTATAATAAATTCCTTTCATTTGGGCTTCTCCATATTATTAAAGGTTAAACTACAATATTTGTTTGAAAATATCGTCTACATTCCCCAATTTTATTCGTCTCAATAGGATTTTTATTTTTAATAATTTTTAATAATTATCTATTTTTCGTTAGTATTATAGTAATAATATTATATATGTATTATATCTTAGTTCGTAATTTTTTAATTTTTTTTAACAAGTTAACATCGTATTACGTGTCTAAATCATTATAATATTTTTAATTTAATCATGTATTTCTTATTTTGGTCTAATTCAGTTTCAATTTATTTTTAAAATTGACCTTCAAATTAAGGTTAGATTTAATTTTTTATATAAATATTATAAATATATGTTTATTAAAATTAATAAATTTATTAAATATTTTTAACATGATTAAATTTATTTAAATTTATATTTTTCATTCAAATTTATTTAAATTTTGTTTTAAAATTTTAAACGTATTTGTGTTTATATTTTCTATACAAGTTAGTTTAAAAATAACAAATTTATAAATTCAAAGGTTAAATTTTATAACAATTTAAAATGAATATATTTAAAATTTTAAAATTAAATTTAATGTAAAATGTAAATTTAAATAAACTTAACATTGTTAAAAATATTAATAAAATTATTAATTTTAACAAAAATATTTTTATAACATTTATATAAAAGTGAAATTGGGTATGAATTTGAAAAGGGACAAAATTACTTAATTTAAAAAAAAAAGGCTCAATTAAATCAAAATGATAAATATAAGGACCAAATTGAGATTCAGACAATAACCTAAAAAGTGACACAAGAATAACTTGACATATGATTTTGATCAACTGATTTATTATAACTTTTATTAGTGTATAAAAGAAAGATTTTATTGAAATTAAAAAATTTAAGTAAAGAGACACTAATTTTCTTTTTTAATTTGAATGTTTGTTTTCTTATATTTTCTTAAATATTTTTAAATTTTATCAATTAGGTTTCATTTACATTTTCAAATTTAATGAATGTTTTGCTTATCATGAAATTTTATTTGGTATTCTAATTTTAAATGTATATAATTATAATTTATTTTTAAATATTTATATTAAAAAAATAACTCTCCTTTTAAAATTAAATATTTGATAATATTATGTTTTCTTTACAATAATTTTTTATTATTTTATAAATATCAATTAATTAATATTAAAATAGTAAGAGAACGAAAACGAGAATGGGTATGAATATATATACTCGTTATTCGGTGAAGATGGGGATATATATATTCATCCCGTCCCCGTCCTCATCCGTTTTCATATTCGTCCTCGTTTAAATTATATATATATATATATATATTTATATGATTATTTTATCTTATTTAAATTTGTAAATGTAAATAAACTTTTTTAAAGATTTAGTATTTGTGTATTTAATTATTTAAATGTTAAAAAAAAAATTTCAATGTTTTAATTGTTTTTTCCATAGCATCGGAGTTTTCTTTTTCACACACCATACTGCACAATATTTATAGGAACAACTTGGTTTTGTTTTCACGAGGTGAGAATTCAATCTTCAAGGAGCCAAATTCTGACATGTGGATATTTTATACTCGGTTCGGGGTATGAATTCTAAATTAGATTTTTAGATGTTTTTTTTAATTATTTAAAAGTAAAAGATGGAAAAATTAAGTTAAAGATAAATTTAGTAATATTTTTAAAAATGTATATTTATTTAGTTAAAAAAATTTAGTTAATAATAATTTTGGATATTGAAAGTTAGAAAACTAAAAATAAATAATCAGTTGATTATAGTTAAAATTAGATAAAAGTAATTTGAATTTATAGTTTATTTAAATTAGTTAAAAATTAAAGAAAGAATTTGTTTAGTCATAAATTTTTGTTTTTTAAAAAGAGTTAGTAAAAGATGTGTAAGAATAAAGAATAAAATAATTTTAAGAGATTTGATTTGAATTAAATTTTAGAAATGCATATTTATATAATTAAAATAGTTTTTTTAGTCAAAATTTTCGTGTAAAGAGTCAGGAAAATAATAATTTTAATAGGTGAAATTATTTGAAAAGACATGAAGTAAAAAATTAGAAACATAATCTAATGTTAAATAATTTAATAAAGAATAAGATAATTAATTTTATTTATTGTAAATAAGAAATTTAAAATTAATTCGATTATCTTGTTTTTATTAAATATTTAAATGTAAAAATATAATTTTTATAAATTTAGTGTTTTTTATTTAATTATTTAATTGTGAAGATGTACATAAATATATTAAAAAGAAATAAAGTATATAATAAAAATTTATTTAAAAATAAACTGAAAATCGATACTAATTGTTGAAAGGAAAATAAGCTTCATGGCCTATAATTTAATAAAAATTAAATTAAATAAATACATTAAATAATTTTTTAAATCCTTTAAAGTCTTCTCATTTCTCGTCAAATGGTGGGCGAATAAAAAATTTTAAATAAATTTCTATATTTTTTTATTATTTCAAAATTATATAAACTTCAATTAAAAAATTATATTTATCTATATATTTAAACTTGTTTTTATATTTTTTCAAATAAGTTTTTTTAATAAATTGGAATACTTTTTCTATTTTAATAATTTTATAAATTTCAATTCAAAAATTTGATATTTGTTATATTTTTATATTTCTATTTTTATATTTTTTCTGAATAAGTTTTTTTTTAACAAAATTTTCACTATAATTTTAAATATATTTTTATATCTTTTCGAAATAAAAATTACATTTTTTAAAACAATAAAAAAACATGATAGAATTCGATTTCTTTTACAATAAAATAGTCTCCTTGATCAAATAAATGCATGAGGGTGGTGGGTCTATTGCTGGTAATAAATATGAGGTTTTAGTTATTAAAAAGATGTAGAGACGGCTGAACCGATTTTGATACCATATTGCCTATCCAATTTGTATATGTGTTTGCTATGCAAGTTGCATCAAGTACCACTCACTCACACCTTTTCTTCTGCATTCCTGGTACCAGAATAAATATGTGGGCCGCATCCTTATACTTCTTTTGGTCATTTCCTTTCCTATCTTTTCAAACAATAAATGTTCTTTTCTATTATTATAAATTGTTTTAAATAATACTAACCAAAATATGGTGTTGAATTTAATTTTTGTGTATTTTCAAAATAGCAATCACTATTTAAATGAGTTATAAAGATTTCTAGATCAACTAACGAATGATTATCAATTTTAATGATGAAGTTTTGAGATTCTAGCTACTAAATATTTCACATCCCTGAGTTTTGAGAAATCTTTTAGGTTTGAATTACAAACTCAATACCTAATAACGTTTCTTTCTAACCGAAAAAGAATGATGTTCTTAATAAGAAGATGAGAAGGAAAACTCATGTCTTCATCTCAATCTAAGTGTTTCTCAAAAAATAAAAATAAAAAGTAAAAGAAAAAAATTGAAAGATGGTATAAAAAAGAATAAGAGCCAGTCCAAATCAAAATACAAGAATGTGGAGTGTCATTATTGTAATGAATTTGGGTATATTAAAAAATATTGTTTTAAGTGGAAAAATGAGAGCAAAGGCAAGAAAATAAAGCAAAAAGATAATGATCATGGTGATAATGATCATGTTACTACTATATCTGATGATCTTATTCTTCTTTGTGATTACGAGTCTATTAATCTTGTATCTGATGAGAGCATGTAAATAATTGATAGTGGGGCTACACTGTGTCACATCGAGGAAGAAGTTTTTCACATCTTACATTTCTGGTGATTTTGGAGCGTTGAAGATGAGTAATGATTGTGTGTCAAAGGTAGTTGGTGGAGGGCAAAAAATTTCTAAATTATTTTACACTAAAGCTTTGTTGCTAAGAACAATATGAATGGGTAATGACAGTGTAGCACCACTATCAAATATCCATATACTCATCAAATACAAGATCAACATAGTCATAGTAACGAAAAAGAACAAGATCACCACTTGTAGTATAATAATAGCAACACAATCATCATCATCATTATCATTCTTTTTTTTGCTTGCCCTTTTTGTCTTTGTTCCCTTTTTTTCAACTTAAAATAATATCTTTAGATGTGCTTAGGTTTATAATAATAATGACACTCGACATTCTTGTATCTTGACTTGGACTTTCTTCTACTCTTCTCACTACCACCCTTCAGTTCCTTTTTTTTTTACTTCTCCCCCTATTTTTGTGACAAACATCTTACACTAATATGAAGAATCATGTGTCTTCCTTCCCATCTCTTCATTAAGAGCAACACTCCTTACCATTTGAAAAGAAACAATTCCATTAAGGGTTGAGTTTCTACTTGAAACCCAAAATATCTACCATGACTCAAATAGAGTATTTAGTAGTCATGGTCCCATTATCAAAGTTAATACACATCCATAACAATTGATTTAAGAGTCTTTGAAACTCATTTAACTGAAAAGAAATGAAAGAACTCCCACAATATTTTTTACGTGGGAAGATCCTCTCAATGTGCAAAGTAAAAAATAATAGACACAAGTCACTCAATGAACCCAAAATAAGTGCTACAACTGGTCAATACATTAAAGCAATAATGCTATCACATATGAAGAATAAGGAAAAATAAACCTTAAAATTGAATAACAATGCGAGACTGATGTCTCTTATCATAAACTTCTAATCAGCAATCCCAACCCTCAAAATGAAAAATCATATGCTATAAACATTGTCCAAAATTTTAACCCGATCAAACGGTGAACGAAACATGAATTATAATTTTACTTAAATGTCATGACGAATATGCCAACAAATTTTTTTTCTTTTTTTTTTCAAATGTTGCGAATTCTACATACTCATGACCTAGAAAATCCCTCTCTACTTATATTAAATGAAACAAAATGAACTTTAGTTTTACCTTTTAAATATGTAGTTAAGAGCTCAATCCATTAATACACAAAGGTTAACCTTTAATCTTTAAACACATTCAGATTTTCTTGAAAGTATTTTTCATTTCACATTAAATAAAGGATAACCTTTATTCGTCATGCCTCCTTATATTTTTGACATAATGTTTCTTTACAAGTTTCCAACTTAGCCAATCTGCCCAAACTTTGTAGGTTATATTAATTTGCCAACTTTTTTTTTTTTTTTGAATCTTTTCAACCATACACCAATTTTCTCTAGTTTCCATTCTAAATTCCAAAAATTCATTGTGAGTGAAACCTAATTTTTTTTTTAGCCTTCCACACATTTAATGAGTGAAAACACAAAGATATACAAATAAATACTTTTACACTGTCTTTTAAGTATTTCTATGTTATTAACACGAGCCCTTTAATGTTTGGCAAAGGAATCTCTCAAAATCAATTTTTTTCTCTTTTCTTTGGTATTTCTTAAATCAACCTAACTAAGATGTTTTTCTTTCTTTCTTGTACTAAGCTCTTCAAATGGAAATTGCATTTATAGGCTCTTACCATTCAAACTATTGTTCCTTTCACAAAGTTTTTTCTTTGATAATTTATTTGTCTTAGAGCTACTTTTGAATTTCTTTCATATGATTTTCATTTGACTTTCTTCAAATCCACAAATGCTATTTGAGTTTGAAATCTTCCCTCTTGATGTTAGCTTGAATTTGAAATCTTCAGTTTGTCTTACTTCATTATTCTTTTCAACTTGATTCAAGTCGTTTTATGATCGTTCATTGATTTCAAATCTATTTTGCCACCTTTACTTCTAAATAATTCCTTAATATATTACTTAGTATTTTCATTTTGGGTTGCTTATTTTATTTTATTTTTCGTTCATAATTTTTTTTCCAAAATTACTCACAGAAATTAATTTCACCTGGAGTATTCTAATTCTCAATGGGTCTTCATCTTATTTTATTTTGCATCAATTCATATGGTCCACTTATTCTCTTGCATTTATGATTAAGAAAAGTTCATATACAATCTCATGAATAAAATCAATAGGAATAAAGATGACAAGTCAAAGAAACATATAATTCAATCAAAACATTTAATAATTATCAACGTTAGGTCCCGATCCTGAAAAAGAAAACAATAACACTCAGATAAGTTTGGCAGAACTCGGAAAAATCAATATCAAATTGATAAAGAGTTGTATCAGAAGAATAGCAAATCCTCAATAATCTTTTTCATATTCCAATGTTTTAGTCTATGATGAGAGCGTGATACGAGGTGCCTTTATATTCAATACGTTAGTTTTTAATTCAATATGCTAGTATAAGTAGAAAAGTAATGTTCAGAAAAATTATAATTTGTAATCGTTAAACAAATGGGAAACTAAACAAAATTTTTAAATATCCGAATAATCAAAAACCCTTGTCATCGGCAATTAATTGATGCAACGAAAATTATATAATTGAACTGTTCATGGCAATATTATACCCTGAAGTATTTATCGATTATAGTCAATTTTTGAAAAGAATTACTAATTTTAGATAAATTGATATTCAACTAATGATTCTATTTCCAAGAAATGATTATCAATTGAAAACTTTAATACATTTTTTTACACTAAAGTTATTGTTGATTTTTTTTTTCAAGTTGTCATTTTTAAGAGATGGTGTACTTTTTTTTATAAAAGTATATTTATAATTGTAGTGTTAGGTTCAAGGCTCATCTAGTAGTCATGCTCAAGGTCGATCTAGTTGTAAGGTCCAAAGTCGATTTAGTTTCAAGGTCCAAGACTGATCTAGTTATTAGACACAAGGCTGATCTAGTTGCAAGACTCAAAACTGATTTAGTTATTAGATACAATATCGATCTAGTTGTAAGACTCAAGACTGATCTAGTGGTTAGGCACAAGCCGATTTAGTTGCAGGATCCAACATTGATTTAACTGTTAGACACAAGACCGACCTAGTTGTCAGATCCAATACTAGGAAATCACTAAGTCAGGAGTAGTAAATGAGGAGGTTAAAACTCATAATTCGAGTAATTGTTCAAGGCATGACAAAAGACGATAATTAAATGAAGAAACTTAATGAGCATTGAACATGAGAAGAATCTGAGGGGTCGAAAAGATAGACATAAAAGAGGACCTCGAGGGAGGAGAAGACAAAACACTTTGAGTGCTCAAGCTGATTGGACTCCGAACACTTTGACTAGAACAACTATGATTTTTTTTTTCTCTTTTAAATTACATAAACCTAACTCAATTTAACAAGTCTAAATTAAAAATATTTAAAACTTATCATCTAAACAAAAACAACTACATCTATAAAATAATAAGGACCTAAACATTACTTTTTAAATTAAACTATCACAATTAAAAAATATAAATTGTAAAATTTTGATAAATAACATCAATAATTTTATTTGACATACTATAACTAATTTATCCACATATAAATAATTAAAAAAAATATCCCTTAAATGATAATTTCTTAAGCAAGTAAAAATATCACTTAAATAACAAAGAAAAAGCAACATTTTCATTGACTGAGTCCCGATTTCTTCAAATGGTAAAATAATTAATTGAATGATGACTTATCTACACCTATACCCTTTGAAATTTCATCCAAATGAATAAATTAGTTATAGGAATGTACCATTTTAACGAAAGAAAAACCTTCAAATTAACTACTTTTTCCCTTTCTACTAGAAGAAAAAAGAAGCACTTTACCAACGGCACCGCAAAGTCTTGATTTCAATTTTGAAGTATGGCCCTTACTTTAGCTTGGAATGTGATAGCAGTCATTGCAGAAAGTGACTTCATAGATATTTCACGTGGGTTAGAAAACGAAACATGCCATGGAAACAGAAAATGACTATGTAACTTAGTTTTTATTTTATCAAATCAATAAAGGATTAAATACTAATTGTAAAGGACAGGGTTCATTGTCTTTGTCAATTTCTCCATTCTCAATTTAGAGGGAACGTGCTCCAACACATACGACACCATGATTTCATTTTCAACCTAAGTCTTCACATTATATTAAATATTAAGATGAAAATAAAACGTGATTTTATATTTTTAATTAAATATTCATGACTTTTATCTTTATTTAATGAATTTAATCTCTGTTTATTTTTATTGTATAATTTTTTGTCTCTATATAGTGTATATCATTAAAGTTTAGGTATTTTATTTAATTTTTTTAACTTAATAATTAAATATTGTATAATTTTTATTGCGTCTATATATTGTATAATTTTGATGAAAATTTCTTAATGTTTCAAAAAAATTTAACGAAAAAAATAAAATTGTATCATTTTTAAAAAAATTGGGATCAAATTAAAACTTAAAAAAAATTGAAAGACCAATTTAACATTTTTAAACAAAAACAAGGACTAAAAGAATAATTAAACCTACAAATATTTTGTATAGAACTCAATTTTTTTTATATTAAGCATGTTAAAGAAATATAAAACCTATACACATCGTAACTTGATTAGAGTATGCAACTTTGTATTAATTATTATCATCAAAACTTAACTAAAATAACAAGTTAGTACTTTAGATTTAATAGAGTTTACAATTTTCACAAATGTTTGGAAAATATAAAACTTGTACCTTTTAATGAATGAAATTTCCATTAATAAATATTAAAAAATATGTAAATATATTCATAATTTTAGCTCGAATTTTAGAAATCATGTTTGTTGGATTAAGCATTTATCATTTGACCAAAAGCTATAGCTATTAGTTAAGGCGCAACTCTTTCTACTTAAGAGCATATGAGTCCAAGCGCCATGATTTGATTGTGACTTGGTCCACCCGACCACCGTTATGAGACAATTGCATATCATTAAGAGTAGACAATTGCTTAAACTCTGTTAGTACTCAGTTGAATGAGCGAATTCCTACGAGATTGTTATTATTTAAATATATCTTAATTAACAATTAGTGATTTAAAAACTTAATATAATTTGTTATTAATAAAATACTTAATGATCATCTAATATATAGATAATATACTTAGATGGTTTAGGATTAAATTGTCTAGTTCTATCAAATACATCATTCATATATTCTTAGAAAAGACTCTCTTGAAATATTAGTGGTGGAAAAAAAATTACAAAAAGAACTACAATACATTTTAAGCAATTTTAAACAGCAAAAGACAAAACTCTTTAAAAGACTACAATCATTCTACAAATTTGCTAATCAGATTAATTAGAGCTGGTGTTAGGTCATAATATTGAACAAGACATTGAGCATAACAGCAAACAGTTTATATAACATTAACATCTTCGTCGATTGATTTAGAAGTATTTAAAATAGGTATAATTCAAAATTATACACTGCACAAATTAAATGGAAAAACTCATGCTTATTCCAAAAACATGTGCATGGGGTTGTTTTTAGCAAGATTCTCAACAGAACTCCAATTCCTCTTATAAAGAAACATTTAAATTCAATGTCCACAAATTGAATAGAGTTGATAAATTCACAAGTCTAACTTGTGCATGGAGAAGCCAACAAAATAGATAGAAATCAAAGAGAATAAAAAGTTTGGCAATAAAGAATCTTACTACCACATAGAGACAAAAGACAATGAAACTATACTACAAAGAGAAACGAGAGTTCTTAATGAATTGTAGATTGGAGCTGACAGAATTTAAATATGTGGTGGAGAAATATGTGGAATGGGTTTAAAGCAATAGATGAGATAAGAAAATCTCAACTACTCATTTAAATTTTTTTAGTACATGACATGTTTACATATATGATTTATATGAGTGTGTTAAATATTATATATCCACTCCCAACCAAACATCATTAAAGGGTATCTCAGTGCACATGTTTTTCTTATCCTTATACATAGGGAGGATCAAATATAAAT
>Ga0209589_1008664_pt1 | contig 15765 bp, 9 predicted proteins | sample CowpeawhiteBW_FD_187525 | JGI IMG/M metagenome (GOLD analysis project Ga0209589, IMG submission 187525) | Root nodule microbial communities of legume samples collected from California USA - Cow pea white BW (SPAdes) (version 2) | ecosystem: Host-associated > Plants > Roots > Nodule | place: USA... | reverse complement strand
TTTTTTTTTTTTTTTTCTTTTTTTTTTCATTTAGTTGTTATATTAAATTATATATTTATTCCTTTTTATGACAAATGATGAAAAATAAAAGATTTGAATATATTGTTTTCGCTCTCCAAATTTATTAATCAAACTTTTACCTTTATTCCAACTGCAACTGCAAGACACATTTCATTAATATTTGAATCCGAACAGGTTAAAAAGTAACCTTGGTTCCGAAATATTAAATTATTATTATAATTATTTAAATTTTGACATAATATACCAAATTCAAATATGTCTTATTAAACAATTATTTCGAAAATTTCATTCTTAATTTTAAATCAATTATTTTTAATAAAATAAAATCTCATTCCATTAAAATATTATCAAATAAATTAATTATATCACTATTTAATAATAATAGTAAAACTTTAGTTTTATAGTTTTAAATGTCAAAAAAGAATGAAATTAAGACAAATCCAATTCTCCTGGAACAAATTGGTAGGTTTAGTTGAAATCTATGTTTGACCTGATCAACAAAAACGGCGTATTAACGGATGAGTTAATATACCAAACAGTAATTTAAAAAAAATGAATTTTTATCGACTTTAATATATTTTATTTGTTTTTTTTTTAATTTATAATAATATATAAAGATGATTTTTTTTGTAATTTAAAAAAAATGAATTTTTATCGACTTTAATATATTTTATTTGTTTTTTTTTAATCTATAACAATATACAAAGATAATTTTTTTTTGTCTATATTTTAAAAGATTAATTTTGTCGTTTAAAATATAATTATTTATTAAATTTTTAAAATTGACCTTTATTTTTATAATTTTTTTTATTTATTAATAATTATTCTCTAATATTTTTTTATATATTTTATTTTATTTTTAATAAATATAAATTTATTTTATATATTAATTTAATAATATTATATTCTCATATCATGTATATTTAAAAATACATAACACACGGCTCTTCTTGTACGCTAGTTTCTTTAAGGAATATTTATTTTATCAACCTTAAAATATGTCAAACTAAATTTGAGAAACATAAATTTTAAATCTAGCTTAAGTTTAAAGGTAGAGTTTTGTTATATGTTCATATCTTACTTTCATACGGTTTATGTTTCTATTATATATAAGTCTTTCAGTTGGTTTCTTTCTAATATTAAAGCGAGTGCATTTCTCTGAAAAGTGAACTTCTGAATGCAGCAAGAGCTTTAAATTCAATCTTCAGCAAATGGGGTAAATCCGCAGACACAAGTGTGTGGAACATAAGTGGTGAACTATGCAGTGGAAGAGCCATTGACAGTACCTCCACCCCTGAAAGTTACAATCCATTCATCAGATGTGACTGTTCCTTTGACAGTGGAACTACTTGCCACATCACAGCATTGTATATATCTCTCTCAACTTTATTTTTTTCAATTTTCTCTCAATTTCTGTGTTGCTGTACATTGAATTTAGAAGCTTACTATTACTCTTAGCAATATCATTTTCACTTTTTTCGGCTTTTTATGTTTTGAATGGCACAGGAGGGTCTATGCACTGAACGTGTTTGGTGAAATTCCAGAAGAGCTATGGACTCTCACCTATCTCAACAATTTGTATGCTTTCTTCCTAATTAATAAGTTCAGCACATGCTTTATTATTTTTTTTATTATTATTATTATTATTATTATTATTATTATTATTATTATTATTATTATTATTACCAGAGGATACTCAGACATTCATTCATTGGGGATTCACATTTTGTTCATAATGAAGGGTTACTACATTAATAGCACTTAAAACAATAAAAAGACTGTTATGATGATAAGAGTAAAATTGTGAAAAAAATCTGCATATCAAACTTGGTATATTGATATAGATTACTATAAATTTAATTTTTGTGCACTATCAATGCATCTGCCTGCCAATTAAAAATAATTTCATTTATGATTTTTAGGGTAGTTATTAGAAAAGTTAACAAATTTATCACAGTAATGATTGAATGAGAATTTAAAATGATTTTGATTTGTTGTTCTCTAGCAAGAATTACATGTTCTTTTGCTGTACTAAGTTCTATTAAATTGCAAGCAGAAATATTGGGCAAAATTACTTGACGGGTTCTCTGCCTCCAGCTATTGGAAATCTAACTCGTATGCAATACTTGTAAGACAATTCGACCCAATTTCAGTTCATAATATTCTATGAATTTAATGTTGTGACGCATAACTTCTAACAGTTAAGTTTTCTCTTTGTTAGGACCCTTGGAATCAATAATTTATCAGGGGAGCTTCCTAAGGAATTGGGAAATCTTACAGAGTTAATAATACTGTATGTTGTTTACTTTCAACTTTTCTTCCTCTGGTTATGAAATTGCCAACGGGCTGGTTTTTACGGATCAAGTAGTCACCAAAATTATTTGGTGTCAGTTATGAGTCTTACATTTAATAGAAAATTAAGTGGTGTTTAATCGATGGGGTTAACCCACATAATGAATTAGTATTTTGGGTTAACTTCCCTCCTTGTGCCTAAGTTATAATATTGTCTCTTGTAATAGTGTATGTTTGATTTCGTGGCGGATCAATTCAAATGCGGATCCATACTACACATCTAAGTTGAAACTACTTTGAATAACTTACACTTTTCACATCTCAGTCTTGAGTGGTTGTTAAAAGTTTAATTAATGGTGTGAAAGTGAGATAGTCCCAAATGTTATGATAACTGGATTTTTTTTTCCTCTAATAATGAGTGTGAAGTGTCTAATAGATAAGGGATGAGACTATAAATGATAAATTTAATTAAGAGAAAACGTAGATTGTACAAAAATTGAGTCATGAATTGATAGAAATCCACATGGAAAATTTTGGTTTGAAAATATTTTTCCTTTAGACACACAATATTAGTTATGAGTACCTAAATTGATCAAAGGGAAATTTAATGTTTTTCATAAGAATTTGCACGCACGAAAGCATTATTCTCTTTAATTAATCCAATATTGTTCTGTTCTGGAAACATGATGGTGTACATGAGAAATTTCTCTTGGTGGTACTAGTGAGATTTATTATTTGTTAAATTTGTAGGGCTTTTGGGTCTAACAATTTCTCAGGATCTCTCCCATCTGAACTTGGGAAACTCACAAAATTAGAAGAACTGTAAGTATTTCTGCAGTCTTACCTTGTATATTTATATTCTTATTCTTTTAATCAAGTTTGGGTCATACAGATTTGCTATTTTGCATATATTTACATATCCATTGACTTTACTCATTTATTGTTTCATTTTGTATGCTAAAACATTATCTCCTAGCAAAATGTTTTCTTCTATTAGAAGTTTAGTGCAAAAGTAAAATTTTCAAATTACTCTTTGTTACGCAGTTGCTTACCTTTGTTGTGAGCACCGGAGATTATTAATTTCACAATATTTCCTTGCAGATACTTTGACAGTTGTGGAATTAGTGGCCCAATACCGTCCACATTTGCAGACCTTAGGAGTTTGAAAAAAGTGTAAGATATTCTTACTTTGATGTGCCTAAAGAAAGAAAACTTCTACAACAATAAAGTTTTTTCTTTTCATTTCAGATGGGCTTCAGACGTGGAACTCACAGGCAATATACCAAACTTCATAGGGAATTGGACTAGGCTTCAAGAATTGTAAGACAACATTACCAGTCAACTCTGTTTTCCTCCTTAATTTGAATTTATTAGGAGGAACACTTTATGATAAAATCCATTACATTGGATGTGGAATTAAAATTTTCTTTCATATTCTATTTCAAAAGTGTGTAATGATTTTTCATGAATGGTGGTTTTTGTTTTGGTATTCTGTTCCAGAAAATTTTCTTTTTGTGGCTAGTTTCATTTTCTTTTCCAGAAGTGTGTACTAACAATTCTTGTGAATTATTATCCTTCTGAATATTCTTTTACAAGAAATTTTTCTTTCTATGGCAACTCTCGTACTTTATTCCAGAAGTGTTTGCTGACAGTTTTGGTGAATTACTGTATGCTTTGATAGGAGGTTTGAAGGCAATTCTTTTAATGGCTCCATACCCTCATCATTTTCCAACTTGACTTCTTTAACAGAATTGTGAGTACCACCACTAGTTTCTTGTATGCGTATTATTGATTGATGAAACCTAATATATTAAGTATGATATAAATGTAGGAGAATAAGTGGTTTATCTAATGGGAGCTCCTCACTGGAATTTGTACAGAATATGAAATCTTTGACTACCTTGTAAGGCCACCAGCTTTGCTAATGTCCATGACTCACTCTTCTTTGCAGGCTTAATTTATTTACTCATTTGTTACAATTGTTGCAGAGAATTGAGGAATAACAATATTTCTGGTTTGATTCCATCCTCCATTGGAGAGTTGCACAATTTGACCCTACTGTGAGTATCACCTGTTTGTGTCAAACTATATTCAAATGAAATTGTGCAAAAATTGTTGACTAGAAAGCAATACATTAGTTAATTCTTTGTGGCTATTCCAAATGTGTCCAATCTGATAACTGGCTGGTGGTTATACGAGGGATATCTTAAAATAAGTAATGCTCATGTTCATTTATTTTTTTTGACTTTGTAATTTTCATTATCGTGGTAGAAAGATAAGAGTTTTTCACTAATTTATCATACAGATAACATAATTGGACATTTTCTTTCCTTTATTTGATAAAGAAAAAACATGCATCTTGTCTTGTAGTTTTATCCTTTTCCAAATCAAGAGAATTATCTATTTATGCTGGTTTTTACAGGGATTTGAGCTTCAATAACATCCAAGGACAAATTCCGGGATCAATTTTCAATTTGAGCTCGCTCTCTACCTTGTAATAATGCATTTTTTAGAAATTGCAAATTCATTTGTTGATACACTTTGTACATAGTTTAAAGGATGTTTTGGTTTGTTTTTCATCAAATTGCAGGTTTCTTGGAAATAATAAACTAAATGGCACCCTTCCGACTCAGATAGGTTCATCACTTCAATATATGTGAGTAAGTTTGACTTATTTGAATTATGGATTGACATTCATTACTTTATAATCCATATTGTTACTTGTCAATTTTCTATTTGTATTTTCTTTTAAGTATGTGTCCACATGTCGTAATTGTTTTAGTACAACTTAACATGGTTGCAGAGACCTGTCATACAATGATCTATCAGGCAGCCTCCCCTCTTGGGTAAACGAAGCAAATTTACAACTGTAAGTAGTGTGATTCTTTTTTCTCCCCTGTTACATACCAATTTCAAATTGTTAGTAAGCGCCCAATCAAATGGGTCTAAACTCATTACAATACTTTTTGGGTTTGAGGTGCAGGAATTTAGTTGCTAACAACTTGTCAATAGATGATGGTTCAGATACCAGGTGATTATTATACAATTTCTTTAATGATGATTGTTTTAATAGTTTTCTTAAAACATACAATGTATTACCAATTTTTGCCTATAATATGAATTACGATCTTGCTTGGATTCTGTTTCGCAGAGTTTAGTCAGATTCATGCTAGTTGCATCCATTTTCTATTATTTTGACAATCTTCCAATTCGTTTGAAACATTTTCCTTTCCATATAAGCGTATACTGTACACCGATACATTTTATTTGACAACTTCCAAAAATTTACTTCATTATAGTTGATTTTTTTTCAGTGACTAAACGGGATAATCTTTAAAGGCTGTACCTTCTTTTTGTTTAGTAGATCTACCAACTTAGGGATTTCTGCAAAAACTAATTCTCATTTGGTAACACTTAACTAAAACAACGGTTCAGTAAATACAAAATTGTGACCACTCTTCAAACATCGTTAACACATGCTTGCTTGATTTTCCTAAGCATAGAAGATATTTTCACAAGAATCCTGAAGTTGTAGTTCTCATTTGTATTGGGGGTCTAAGTAAAAGCGTTAGCATTCAAACCTTACGAGATTAAAAGTCTCTGATTTCTATTTATATGACTTGGAAAATTCATCTGTGGACCAATCTTTTGTTTGGTATTTTCCTTTGCAGTGGCTTGCCATTTGGGCTCAACTGTCTCCAGAAAAATTTTCCATGCAATCGAGGTGTTGGAAGATGTAAGTTTGACTTTAAGCAATTTTATTGTGACAGAAGGATTTCTATGCCTTCTTTTTCATTACATGGAAAAGAAATAGAATAAAATGTGTTTTAGGTCACTAAATATTTTGTTAAAATTGGTTTTTTAGTCCTTACCATTTAAAAATGGTGGTTTAATCCTTTCATTTTCTAACACATGGTGAATCTTGTCCTTGGTCAAATTAAAATGAATTATGGGATTAAAGACGAAATTCATCATATTTCCATAAATACAGGATAAGGAACTACTGTTTTTAAAATGTAGGAACCATTTTGACCATATCTAAACGAACCCAGATCACACTTTACTCAAAGAAATATGAGGCTCTATCTGAAGTCAATCCTGTTATTTAATGCTCCTTTTCACTCATTGATCAGTTTCTTATCTATGATTCTATGCAGATTCTGACTTTGCGATTAAGTGTGGCGGACCCCAGATTAGATCTACAGAAGGAATCATATATGAAAGGGAGAATGAGACACTTGGTCCTGCTACATACTTTGTTACTGATACAAGTAGATGGGCTGTTAGTAATGTTGGATTATTTAGGGGCAGTAATAATCCAGTATACACAAAATTTGTGTCTAATCAATTCAGTAACACTTTGAATACGGAGCTCTTCCAAACAGCACGAATTTCTCCTTCATCATTAAGATATTATGGCTTGGGGCTGGAAAATGGCTTTTACAACATCACCCTTCAATTTGCAGAAACAGCTATTCAGGATTCTGCTACATCATGGGAAAGTCTTGGGAGACGAGTCTTTGATATATATATTCAGGTACTTTTGTACTTATCAAAATGCTTGGAAATCATAGATGATAGTGCAACAATAATGAATATTCTAGCGGAATCTTCTCTTGTTTTTTATTGTACTTTCATTTTATTTTTCCATTTGAATATTGTAGGGGAATCTTGTTTTGAAAGATTTCGACATAAAAAAAGAAGCTGGGGGCATCTCGTTCAGAGCTGTCCAAAGGCAATTTAGGTTTGAAGTGACGGAAAACTATCTTGACATCCATCTCTTTTGGGCTGGAAAGGGGACATGTTGCATACCAGCCCAAGGTACTTATGGGCCCTTGATTCAAGCCATCCATGCTATTCCAGGTAAAACTATAAAAAGAAAAGAAGGCAATTCAGTTGTTTAACTACTAACCTTTAACAATGTATGGTCTCTTGTCAGTAAAATAATCAAAGTTTTTATTTTTTGATTTTGATAGAGTGTGCCTGTATTGTACAGATTTTATACCTACTGTCAGTAACGAACCTCCAAGCAATAAAAGTAATAAAACAGGCCTTATTGTTGGAATTGTTGTTGGAGTTGGAGTTGTAAGCTTCATATCAGTTTTTGTGATTTTCTGTATCATTCGGAGAAGAAAACGTCAGCATGAGGATGAAGGTAAATACTCTGCAGATAGTAATGCTCTCATGATATTTAAGCTGTAACAACTTAACATTTGTCCAATCAGATCCAATTTAGAGAAAGGATGTCTCTAAACATGAAAAGCAAGAAAAGCCTGCATCATCCCAACTTTCATCAAAAATATGTCTGTGGCTGCCTAACTTTAACCCTATTCATGTATGATTTTGCAGAGCTTTTAGGAATTGATACAATGCCATACACTTTCAGTTATTCTGAGTTGAAGAATGCTACAAATGACTTTAATCTCGAAAACAAGCTTGGAGAGGGAGGTTTTGGACCTGTTTATAAGGTAATATTCTGTCCCTTTAAAGTAAAGGTTATATTCTACTTGAAAAGTTATCGTTGTCGATACTGGTTCTAATAATTTAATCAGATTTAGATTCTTTAAAGTTTCTGATTACTCTTAAAAGCTGAAACAAATGCATGAAAATCTAAAAGCGAATTTCTTGAAGAAAAAGTTGTACCAAACAGGTCCTTAATTCTTTCTTTAAGAGAATATCTTTTTTCTTTTTTTGTTCTTGTAGGGCACACTTAATGATGGAAGAGTTATTGCTGTGAAACAACTTTCAGTAGGATCCCATCAAGGAAAGAGCCAGTTCATAACTGAGATTGCTACTATATCAGCTGTACAACATCGTAATTTGGTCAAATTATATGGATGTTGCATTGAGGGAAATAACAAACTTCTTGTGTACGAGTATCTAGAGAATAAGAGTCTTGATCAAGGATTATTTGGTATGAAAAAAAAAATGTATATAAGTTTCTTACCTATGTGCATGTAAACTTTTAATGGTTACTCGTTTTCTCATTTTCTTGTACACAATCCAAATGACTAAGGACAAATGTGGTTTGTTTTGGCAGGAAAATCTTTAACCCTCAATTGGTCCACACGCTATGAAATCTGCTTGGGTGTTGCCAGAGGTTTAACTTATTTACATGAAGAGTCCCGTCTCCGCATTGTACACCGTGATGTGAAGGCTAGCAATATTTTGCTTGACTACGATCTTGTCCCCAAAATATCTGATTTTGGGTTGGCCAAATTGTACGATGATAAAAAGACCCACATAAGCACCCGTGTGGCTGGGACAATGTGAGTCATCAATACTTCTAACATATTGGTAAAAACTTCTCTTGTAAGAAAAAAAAAGTGAAATTGACTTGTTCATAAGTTAAAATTATAAGATAATTTAATAAAACTCTCAGTTTCTTTGAATTTTTAATTTTACATTATACATAAGCCCATATGAATTTATGAAGAAGTCAATTTCAGTTTTCTTTCGTACTTTTTTAAAAAGTCCTTATGAAGAAGTTCATCCAAATAAATCCTTAATCATCTTTCATTGATTTCATGAAAAGATGTTTAACTTTTTATGGTTGGAATTCATTTTTGTTTCAAACAATTCTAAACTATTGACATACTTAATTCTTGTGATAAAGTGGATATCTTGCACCGGAGTATGCCATGCGTGGACACCTTACCGAGAAAGCAGATATATTTTCATTTGGTGTTGTTGCTCTTGAGTTGGTTAGTGGGAGGCCAAATGCTGATTCAAGTTTGGAAGGAGAGAAAGTGTATCTTCTACAATGGGTATGCACGCTGCCTCTGTTTCCTATGAATGTTAATCTTCTTAAAAATTGGTTAATGTTAATATCTGTGATTTTTATCTTAATTATACCTATACTATATGGGAAGAATTATAATCCAAAGGTTAATATCTTTTCATCTCAATTTTGGATTGCAACCGAGTTCAAATCTAATCTCATTAACTGTGAAACAAGCAAAATGCCATTTGGTTTACATGGCAACTTTTAAATGATTTTGATATTTCCATATATTAGGATAACAAACGAGTCTCTTCTCACATGATTACTAATACTTCAAGTGTTTGATTTTCTTTTTACCAAATATATGGGACGTGATAAACTACATAATATGAACAAGTCCTCAGAATGGTAGTCAGAAAGGAACCTAAGAAGAGACAAAATTCTCAAAGTCAGAAAAGAAAATATTACAACGATTAGAATCCCCCATTTTTCTCTACTCTAACGACCTTAATATACTAATGTATAGACCACCCAAAATCAGCCAGCTTGCAATTGGTTATTTTGGGCTTGTGGCCGCACCTTTTTGTTTCATTGCTTGTCACATGTCCCCTTTCTTTGGTCCCATTATTCTCTTTTTTAACCTCTCTGCAGCTACATTTGTTACACATAATATGAAGTAATTTTTTTCTGAAGATTAGTAGGAAATGCTAGTATGCTGATAGTAATTGACTCGTGTTAATGCTAGTAAAATGAATTTAAGATTCCCTCCTCTTTGACACCAACAATTTGTGCATTGAAACATTCAAAATCATGTCTATCATTTTACCTTGTTATTGGTTTTCTGTTTCTTAGGCATGGCAGCTTCAGGAAAGCAACACTTTAATGGATCTGGTGGACCCTAGACTTTCAGAATTCAATGAGGAAGAAGTAAAACGTGTTCTGGGAATAGCACTTCTGTGCACTCAAACATCACCATCATTAAGACCATCAATGTCACGTGTGGTGGCAATGCTTTCAGGAGATATTGAAGTGAGCGCTGTCACTTCAAAGCCTGGATACCTTGCTGACTGGAAATTTGATGATGTGAGCAGCTTCATGACTGACAGTGCAATCGAAGGATTCGATACAAGTTACCAGTTAGGAAGTACCAGCATGGTGGGTGGTGCAGACTATTCACCAGAAAGTGTTTCTAAACCGATCCTTAAGGATGCTCTTAATGAGGGTAGGTAAGAATTGGTGTACGGTTCAGATCAAGTGTAGAACAATGATCATGTCACTGTGATCCAAAAATTGTTTCCTTTTTCTTTGTTTTGCATTTGCTTTAGCCATTTCTTGTATTCTTTTATTAATTTTTAATGTAAATACCCCTCTGAGCTACAATAGAATGTGCAAGAATGTGAGGTAATAGGCCTCAACCAGGAATGTTTATAGGGTATTTTTTTGTATACACACTAATTTCTTCGTTATTGTAATTTTTTAGAATACCCTCTTCTATAAATTAAATTATGGAATAAATTATTTGTTGTATTTGATAGATTTTCTGGAATTTAGAGTGTGAGATGTATTTAAGGTAGTTGGATGCAATTATTGAATTCTTTGCAACAGATCACTTGTCTTTTTTCACAGAGCAGAAGAATGATTGGCATGCATTTTCAACAATGAGAATTTCTATAATTTTGATAGTTTTGTATGAGCGTCACTAATCAGTCATTGAACTATTTTGATACTTTATATCATGGGATGGATGTCACATGGTTTGGCTGCACTTGTTGCTGTGTTGTTCTGTCACTTCAGTTGCTTGGTTTTTCCCTTTGTAAAACCTTTATTGAAACTGCAAAACTCACTTCACTTATCTCTGAATCTGAACAGGTTAACCTTGGTGTTTTGAAATAAAGTTAACTCCTTATTAAAGAAAAACTTTGAAAAGGGAAAAGAGCATTTAGTGAATAAATTGTTTGGTTTTTTGTTTGATGAATACGATATCAGAGAAAAAGGTAATTATTGTTACAGTATGTTTGGCATGTGGTGCAACACTTTATTCTGTTAACCAATTTGCAGTTTTTAATTGGTAGTTCTACCTTCCAAAAACCAGATAGAATCTCATAAACCGTATTATATATATATATATATATATATATATATAGAGAGAGAGAGAGAGAGAGAGAGAGAGAAAGAATTGTGAACATCGCCCCTCCTTGAAGTGAATTTCTCAGAAAATTGATTGTGTATTAATTATTCTAGACTAGTGATTAAAAAGTGAGTATTGACTTTTTCCAAATCTTGTTACATGAAACATTGTACAAATTTAGTATAGATTTAATAATTTTTTTGACAAGAGGTGTAATAATTTGCTTGAGGACAAGTAAGAAGTAAGATTCCAAGAATAACAAGATCGATACATCCTTAACTATTAATGGCCTTAAAGTCCATATGGAAGAAATACTACAAAAGAGTGATGATATTGTTGATACCATACTTGCAACGAGTGGCGCATTTAAGATCCTAAATCAACGGGAATAATTAGAAATTATTTGGATCTCGATCTAGCAAACTTTTAAATAAATATAAAGTAAATATAAAGAATTAGGGAGAATAAATATATAAGATGAGAGGGTAAAATAAATGTTTTTCATATATTTAGTAATAATTTAAAAAATCAAGAGGTGCGCTTGCCTATCCTCATGTACACGTAGATCTATCGCTTGCCTATCCTCATGTACACGTAGATCTATCACTGTTTACACCATGCAACACTAGAGCTGTCAAAATAGGTTGGAACTCGCGAGCCAACCCAGCTCACCACGGGTTCGAGTCGGGTTGGGTTGAAATTTTTTTACAAATTTTAATATGGGTTGATTTTTGACCCGGCTCATCCGGGTTAAATCTGTGGTGAGTCGGGTTGACTCACCAACCCGCAGATAAAAGGGTCATACAAGTGTTTTTATTTTTTATTTTATTAAGTTGAGCTTTACATTTGGACCATGTTAAGTTGTTTTTTTATCAAACACATAAATAATTTATATTTTAGCTCACCCTATCTGCTTGTGTTTGGCGATGATCGTGTACGCGGTACACGATAACAAATGACGTTGCAGGTGATTCTGGTGGTTCTGGTGGAGCGTAGAGCCGGAGTGGGGCTAGACTTAGGAGAAGGATTTTCTCAAAGTTTTATATTGTTTTTATGATTTCAAATAAATTGTAAACATGGATATTACTAGACTTTTGGACAATTATAATAGTATTTATTATCATGGATTTTTGGATTATTGTTGAGGTAATAAAAGTTTTAAAATTTCTCGCGTTTTGGGGAAATGATATTTCCATAAATGCAGTTTAATTATATTTTCTCTATTTTAATATTTAAATCTGTAATATCCGGTCAGGATGTTACATTTGGTATCAGAGCAATGGTTTTCAAAAGATTTTGGGGTTTATGGGGAATGAGCTTATCGTGTTCCGCTTACGAGTCAGTGTGTTAATTCTTTTGTGTTAAACCTTTTGTTTGCATAGTCATGACTTAAGTTGTGTGGTTTCATCTAGCTGAAATGTGGCGTGCACAAGCTTTGGCAAACAGGAGAAGAAGGGATAATACTGAGGCTGATGAGATTGCACATGCGATTCATCGGATGGTGGACGCGATGCAGCCTAATGCAGCGCAACCCAGAGCCAGAGTCGTGCCTACTCGTCCCGTGACTATGGAAGATTTCATGAGGCACAGGTCGGCTAAGTTCACTAACAAGGCCACTCCAGACGAGGCAAATGCATGGCTGAGGGAGTGTGAGAATATATGTCGAGCGATTGGGTGCACTGATGCACAGAAGTTGACTTTCGTCACATTCCTTCTTGTGGCAGACACTGAATACTAGTGGGTGGGGATGCAGCAGCTGATGCAGACCCGCAAAAAATAGGTGACTTAGGCTAACTTTCGGGCAAGATTCTTGGAGAAATACTTTCCTGACAATGTCAGATATGAGAGAGAAGCAGAATTCCTTACTTTGCAGCAAGGGACTATGACGGTGCAGGCCTATACTAACAGGTTCGAGTACTTGGCAAGGTTCTACTCGCAGGCTGTCACCGAAGAATGGCACTGCAAAAAATTTGAAGGTGGTCTAAACCATGAGTTGCGTCGATTCCTCGTACCTCTGAGGATCCGAGAGTTCCCTGTATTGGTGGAACAGGCAAAGATGGTGGAACAACTAGAGAGGGGCCCAAGTCAGGTCATGAGGGCACATCCTAACAACAATAACATCAATGAGAAACGACAAGAGAAACCCTACACTAGATCTCAACGTGATGGACGAGGGATAGTGAAGTGTTTCGAATGTAGGGGAGACCATTTTCGACGAGTTTGTCCGGAAATTTCAGGAGTAAAGGTGGACGAGAAGAAGTGTTACAATTGTCGCAAGCCGGGTCATTACGCCAAATCTTGCCCTGAACGGGGGAAGTCTGAAGTGCCACGACAACAACAAGGTAAAGTCTGAATTGATTTTCGTTCTTTTGGGGTAATGAAGCATGTTATGTTAGTTGTGTGATGTATGCTCGAAGTTCGTTCATCCCTTTAAAACCAAGTTGTACTTTTACTTAGAAGACTAGGGAGAGTCGAGTAAAAGGAGTTACTATTTTACCCTTAGGTCTTTGGAGAGTTGGCTAAAATGGAATTTTGGGTTACTGTAAGACTTTGATCTAAGCTTAGTAACAATGTCCTTGTTGGATTTTGTTGAGCAGGCAAGGAATGTTGCTTGGGAAACTTAGGAAAAGTTATGCTCTTACCGGGTTTTGGTGAACAGATAAGGGTGGGACTCTTGTTGGGTTTTGTTGAACAAACAAGAGTTGTGTTTGTAAGACTCGGGGGAAGCAACACTCTTACCGGGTTTTGGTGAACATGTAAGTGGTGGGCTCTTGCCAGGTTTTGATGAGCAGGCAAGGGTTGTTGTTGTGAGTCTTAGAGTAAGCAACGTCCTTACCGGGTTTTGGTGAGCAGGTAAGGGTGATACTCTTGCTAGGTTTTGGTGAGCAGGCAAGAGTTGTTGCTTATGGGTCTTGGTGGAAGCAACACTCTTACCGAGTTTTTGTGAGCAGGTAAGGGTGGTACTCTTGCTGGGTTTCGGTGAACATGCAAGAGTGGTTGCACGTAAGACCTAAGGAAAAGTAGTATTCTTACTGGGTTTTGGTGAACAGGTAAGGGTTGGGGCTCTTGTCGTGTTTTGTTGAGCAGACAAGAGTTGTTGTTTATAAATCTCAGGGAAGCAATGCTCTTATCGGGTTTTGATGAACAGGTTAGGGTGAGACTTTTGTCGGGTTTTGTTGAACAGACAAGAGTTGTGTTTGTGAGACTCATGGGAGACAACACTTTTACCGGGTTTTGGTGAACAAGTAAGTTGTGGGCTCTTGTCGGGTTTTGATGAGCAGGCAAAGGTTGTTGTTTGTGAGTCTCAGGGTAGGCAACGCTCTTACCGGATTCTGGTGAGCAAGTAAGGGTGATACTCTTGTTGGGTTTTGATGAGCAGGAAAGAGTTGTTGCTTACGAGTCTTAGTAGAAGCAGCGCTCTTACCGGGTTTTGGTGAGCATCTAAGAGTGGTACTCTTGCTGGGTTTTGGCAAGTAGGCAATGGTAGTTGCTTACAAGACCTAAGAAAAGTAATGCTCTTATTGGGTTTTGGCGAGCAGGTAAGTGGTATTACTTGTCTTTCCCGATGTGTTGGTGCGCAGGGGGGGAGGTTCTTTCCAAGAAGCGTTGGGGCGCAGGGAAAGGAAATTGTGAACTGGAAGTATTAAGAACAGAAAATATCTTGGTAGAGTGATGAGGGTGCACACTCATGACTATATCTGAGATAGTTTCCTTTCTTAATTCTAAAGGTTTTGGTAAAAGAGAGAAAAGTGATAGGTTGAGTTTTTCTCCTATATCTTTCTTGTTAAGTTTGTTGACATGAGAAGCCAAGGTGGTTTGCTTCTTGAAGATTTGATGAAGATTGAATGAAGCTCTTCTGAACTATCTTGAAGCCATAACCATTGGAATGAAGCCTACATTGATGAAGGAAAGAAGATTTGATGATATCCATGGTGATCAAGGTTGGAATGTGTGCTCTCCATGTAGTTACATCATTAAGAAAGTGTATTTATAGTTTGTAATTCAGGTTGTAGACCTTAAAGCATTAATTAGATGTAGTTTGGTCTTTGTTGTGTTTTTAATATGTTAAATGGTTTTTCAACAGGTTAAAATGTCTCTTTTAATCTGTTGAATGGTTTTTCAACAGGTTAAAAGGTTGGCTGCAGTAGTCTTAAATTACAACAAATTCAATCAATTGATTTAGTTTTTAATCGACTGATTTCACTTAAGTCAAGTGAAATCAACCGATTGATTTGAAAATCAACCTGTTGAATTTCGTAACAGTTTGACTATAAAAGTTGTGATTTTCGAAAGAGAGGTCTGTTGATCATTTTAGAGTACGATTTGATTCTGGAAACTTGTGGAAACTCTCTCCTTCGTGATCATAGGTGTTGCAGCTGTTGAAGATTGATCTTGGATCAATTCTTGAAGCTTTTGGCTTGGTTTGAAGCTTGGAGAAAGTTGTTTGTGGTAGGCAAGGTTGTGCTACCACTGAGGTTTGATCTTTCTCAAGCTTTGTGTGTGTGCTTGGTGGTTTTCCAGGTCTGCAAGAGGGTTCTTGCTGTGCTGGTGTGATTCTTGTGTGATTCAAGAGTCTTTTGTGGTGTTTTTGCATATTTTG
>Ga0209589_1008658_pt1 | contig 15778 bp, 13 predicted proteins | sample CowpeawhiteBW_FD_187525 | JGI IMG/M metagenome (GOLD analysis project Ga0209589, IMG submission 187525) | Root nodule microbial communities of legume samples collected from California USA - Cow pea white BW (SPAdes) (version 2) | ecosystem: Host-associated > Plants > Roots > Nodule | place: USA... | reverse complement strand
TTTGTAATTCAGTAAATTTGTGAAATAGACAAGTTGTGTTTCAAGTATGTAATTTGTTGAATTGCATCAAATTAGATTGAAGATCAGAGAATAGATAATGTTCATCAGTGTATATGATATAGAGAGAGTCAACTCCTTCAGGCTTGCTCTAACACTAGACCCTTGCATTGTTTTGCTGGTAGACATGGCCAAACAATGTTATTTCCCCATCTAATGGGACAGAAAAAGAGGCAAACTTTGCCGTTCTACGAGATTTCCATTTTTCGTATTGCAGTGCCACTCCTTTGTCTGCATCCAGCTGATTTGGAACTTAATTGATTCGATATTTTTGAGAGGGGCATCATTAATAGAATCACAATTGTTTTTCTTGTTTAGATTGTTTCCAGTTCTTGGAATTTTTTTTTTCTTTACTGCTAAATAAATAATGAGTTGATTGATTGATTCTTGTTCTGCTTCCTGATTTCTCTGATCCTGGGCTCGACAAAATAATCGGACATAGGATAGTATTTTTTGGTGTTTAAGAATTCAATTAATTGACATGATGGTCCTAAACTTGAGTTTTACTGTTTCTTTGCACACTCGCTTTAAAGGAGTGTTACATTAGGTTCAAATCGGTGAATCAGCTCTACGGAATTGAGTTAAGTTAGATAGGGTTAGAAAAAATCCAATTTATAAACGGATTTGAGTCACAGAGTTAAATGAGTTTAAGATGGATTAATTCATAATTTACCAACATTGATTTTCTTATATTTGTTTATTATTTGTAATTATGAAAGTTGACATTTTTTTTATTTTATTTTTAAGGACTATGATATTATTTAATAATATAATTGAATGGTTTAATACTTAAGTGAGTCGATTTATTTAATTACTAATTTATGCTTGGCTCGTTTATAAAGTTTCTGACTTCCTAAATAAAGAATGTTGGTGTATATTTTTAGCAAATTTTTTGTACCATTATACTTTTAATTGAAGTTTAATAAAAATAATAAAATGTTGCAAGTTTTAGTTTTTTTTTTTAAATTGTTATCAAGAGATGTCTTATATATTATATATTATACATGATTTTTTTCCGTCAGTTTTTCTCCTTCATTTTAAAATGTGATAAACTTTGTAAAAGAGACAAACATAAACCTTGTTATATAGATAATATTATTCTTTTACTAATAAATTTATAATTCACGATAATTAAGAATTATAATTAAATCATTTGATACTAATAGTTTTATTTTTAAAAGTATTTTTTCTAAAATATGTTTCCTTGAAATTTGATTTGATATTAACAATAAAAAGGACAAACATCAACTAAATGAATTCTTTCTATAAACAAATTTATTAACTGAGGTATAATCAGTTGTTATTTAATTTCGAATAAATGTAAGTTTAATGACTTTAATTATCAATAAAAAGGCCAATGAAAAAATAAATAAAAAGGAAAGGGGATTGCGAATTGAAATACAGTGACATAATCTAAGAAAGTGCTCGGATGACTTAAATATTTTCTTTATTTCCAATAATTTTTCAAATTAAGTGGATAAGATTTCATACTTTTTTTTTCACTATGACATGAAAAGAAAAACATTTAGTTCATAGTTGAAAATTTTATACTCATACATAGCATGACACTGACCACAGTTATTTCTCTCTTCATTTCATTTTATACGTGGTTTTTGTTTTCTCACAAAAAAATTAATAAAATGAATACGTTTTATAACTACAAATATCTATATTTTTTTCAGTTCCATTTTGTATATTTATTATGCAATTAAACAGGTGATAATTACATTTTTATTGTAAAACATCTATTTACAAATACAGAAAATACTAATAGCTGTTTTGTTTTTGTTTTTTTTTTAATTTGTAATGTATTGATAATTTTTGAACGATATTATCTTCATGTACTTTAGTCTATGATTATTATCGGAGTAATCTAATAATAATTAGATCCAAAAAAATAAATGCCATTATGAAAAATTATAAAAAAAATTAAAGACCACGTAAAGGAGTATTATTCTTGGTTAAATATTGCTGTTAGAAAAAAAAACATGTATTTTATTTTTAATTTTGATCAATGGACTATATTCTTCTTGTATTATTTTGGGTAGAAAATCATATTAAAATACCTAAATAGCAAAAATGGAAGAGAAAATTGGTATCAGCGTAAACCAGAAAAACAACCTTAACTCGTGTTTCATGTAAAACCCCATCATTCTCAGCTTCGATTTTTAGAAGGAAAATTGAAGACGAAATGCTGAGAAGAGTGTTGCGCCAATGTTACTCACTTCATCGTCCCACAGTGCCGCGCCTCTATCGAAGGTTCTGTTCTTCTCCTTCAGAGACCACCGCCGCCACAATCTCCATTGACCGTTCTACCCTTTACAATCCACCTGGTACTCTCTTCAATTTTCCCTCATTTCCTTCTTTATTTTATTATACTCACTCAAATTCTCGTTCTCTCTTCTGCCAGAGCATACTCACCACCCAACTTCTGATTCTGAGCTCGTCAAGCACCTCAAAGGCATCATCAAGGTTTTATCTTATTCCATTCAATTTTTGTATCATAAAAATCGAGTCTTTAACATTTGGGTTTCGTCGATTTTAATTTATGTTACTCGTGATCATCAGTTTCGTGGAGGGCCTATTTCCCTTGGCGAGTACATGTCCGAAGTTTTGACGAATCCTAAAGCTGGGTATTACATCAATCGAGATGTTTTTGGAGCAGAGGGTGACTTTATCACCTCTCCTGAAGTTAGCCAGATGTTTGGTGAGGTGAGGTGAATTATCTTCATTTATTGGACTAGAAAGTTTGTGTAAATTTCTATATTTCTAAGAAAAGAAAACCAAGTGAAAAATGAAATAGTATTTTCTTAAATCTCTTAGAAAAACTACGATGGAAATTTTCTTACAAATTAGTTTATTGGTAAGTTAAATTTTACAGAGAAACTCATTTTATTTTATTTTTCTTGTCTTATTCTCCTATTGAAGTGTATGTATAGAAATTTATCTAAGCATAGTTAAGGCTGGTTGAGGTGTCATGACACAATTTGGATTCTCTGGTTTTTTCTGTACTGGTACGTGTCTTCAACAAGATACACTTATGAAAATTGATTTCGATGTTTTAAAATATATTAAAAGATTTTTAAAACACCAGCATCAGTGTGTTTATAACACTCAACAAAAGACAATACGAAAAAACACAGCAGAGAATCTCGATTCATCATGACAATGATTGTAATTCTAATACCTTGTTTTCTCAAACACAGATGGTTGGTGTCTGGGTGATGTGTCTTTGGCAACAAATGGGCCAACCTCAGAGAGTAAATCTGGTTGAGCTTGGCCCCGGACGAGGAACACTCATGGCCGATCTCCTTCGCGTATGATGATGTACTTTTTGCTTGAATTTCTGTGTAAACCTCTTGTTTACATTCTCAACTACATATGAAAGTTTTTAATTTCTTATAGGGTGCTTCAAAGTTTAAGAACTTCATTGAGTCATTGCATGTGCACTTGGTGGAATGTAGTCCAGCACTGCAGAAGCTTCAGCACCAGAACTTGAAATGTGTTGAGGAAGAGAATGCTTCTCAAGATAGTGATATAAGAACTGCCAGATCTTTGTTTGGCACTCCTGTATCGTGGCATGCAATGCTAGAGCAGATTCCATCAGGATGTATGTAATGCTTTTCCAATGAAAATAAAATTTTGGGCATAAAATATGGTGTGCAACTTCTTATATGAAATTTCAATTCTGTTCTGTGTTACATTAAAACATCTTATTGAACTGTATGTAAAAATGCCCTGACCAAGTTATTGCTTTTGTTGTGCTCCAGTGCCAACAATTATAATTGCTCATGAGTTCTTTGATGCCCTACCAGTCCACCAGTTTCAGGTAATAGAATGCTTGTGCTATTAAGCTGAATTAAAACTAAGAACATCTATCAAGCTGCAAAATTAAGATTTTAGATTCGAAATTCTCCAATTTTTTGCTTTCAAATGTTTCTTCCACAGCTATGTTTACTTTTTACCTTTCCATCCACAGATATGTTTTGCGACAGATAAGTTTGAACCTCGACTGTTGCAACTTGCACCCCCTTTTGTTTAAACAATTCCAAATTTCCACCATCTTCCTGCTTCAAATGGGATTTTAGCTTGGCAAAATTCATAGTTTTAGTTCCTTAATGTCCATTAGAATAGAAGTTATGTCATCTTATACCTTGTATACGTTTTGTAAAAGAATGAAATCCGAGTTCTCTGCCAATTCCTACCATTTCTATATTGCTCTTGGTGTTACATTCTTTGAAGCGTGATTTCTTTGTCTGGGCTCTGCAGAAAGCATCTCGAGGCTGGTGTGAGAAAATGGTTGATGTGGCAGAAGATTCACCGTAAGTATTGTAATATAATCTACTATTTTGAATTGTATTTCTTCTGGGTTTAGTGTATTGATTGATATTTCTTACATATATCGGATAGGTTTCGTTTTGTTCTTTCTCCACAGCCAACACCTGCTACTCTCTATCTATTAAAGCGGTTGAAATGGGCTGCATCTGAGGAATTTACGGAGCTCAATCAAATTGAGGTTTGTCCCCAAGCCATGGAGTTGACCCAAACCATTGTTGACAGGATAAGTTCTGATGGTGGAGGAGCTCTGATCATTGACTATGGCTTGAATGGAGTAATCTCAGACAGTCTCCAGGTCTAGCATCTTTCTCATCTTATTCTTAGAAGTGTTGTTTTTCTAGTTTTACTATCTTCTGTATTCCAAGTGTAGTATCCCTTATCTTACCTTTCCTCTTTTGTTACTACCATGGAAATATTAGCATAAGCAAACAAGTTGGTTTATGTCTCAAGTAAAAATAAAAAAGTTGAGCACCCTATAAGATAAAAGATCCATAAATTCATAGTCTTTAAGGTTTTGGGTTGAAGGTGGTATTATATGAGTTGAACTCAGGTGTCATTTGGTGTTGTGTCTCTTAAATGAATTCTGCCCTCTTGAAAAACCTATCAAGAGGGTGGGTGATGGAACTCATATGGTCAAAGATAAGGTTGTTAAACTTGAGAGTGTCCATAAATTGAAGTTTCTTTTATGCTGGTAATTGTCATGTACAATAAGACTAATATCTGAGTGGATCATTCAGATGGATATTGTAGTTGATATATTATACATAGATTGTCTTTCCTCCCTCTTGCTTTCTTTTATGGTGTTTGGATTGATGCAGGCAATTCGGAAACACAAGTTTGTGAATCTTCTAGACAATCCTGGATCAGCCGATCTCAGTGCATATGTTGATTTTGCTTCCATTAGGCATTCTGCACAGGAAGCTTCGGGTATGCTCCCAAATGTTTTTAGTTTTAACAACCCGTATAGTGATTAGAATCAGATATCAGAAGTGTCAAAAAACTAATTTGGTAACACATGCAGGCGAAGTGTGTATTCACGGGCCAATTACTCAATCTCAATTTCTTGGTTCTCTTGGAATAAATTTTCGTGTTGAGGCGCTCCTTCAGAACTGCACGGAGGAACAAGCTGAAGCCTTGAGAACAGGTTACTGGCGCCTTGTTGGTGATGGTGAAGCTCCCTTTTGGGAAGGACCCGATGAAGGTGTTCCGATTGGTATGGGTACTCGCTACCAGGCAATGGCTATAGTCAACAAGAACCATGGTGTTCCAGTTCCTTTTCAGTAACTCTAAAACCCTAATCAAACTAAAATCTCCATCGTTTTGGCTTCACCAACGTTTGAACCCAGATCAACTTTTGGCACATCTGATTCCTATAATTTTTTCTTCTATTTATTTATATAATTTTAGATTAATTTTTATAGCTGTTTGGTTTACTTTGTGTTGAAAGAGTTACTCGATGAAACGTTATCGCAGCAATTATAATAATGCGAGCATTTCTGTAAGTTAGAAAAGGATCCCTATGCATGTCAAAAGAGCTGCTGTAATTGGAAGTTAATTGTTCTTCCTCGCCATAAATCTTTGTTTTAAAAGAAGATTGAAAGAAGAAAAAGTGTTCAAATTCAATAGTTTGGATAAGTGAAATTAAAGAGAATTTAAATTTGTAGGACTATTTATTGTAAATTATAATTTTGGTGTTTTTTTTTTTCAAAAATGTAAAGGAAATGCAGACTTTTTCATTGTTTCCTGTATAAATATCTGTTCTTAAAGTTTGCCAAAAATATAGTTCAAGACTTCAATGAAAGAATTAGAAAACTTACCATATCCGATGCACTTAAGTTCACGAATCCTACCACACAATCACAATAACTTCAAAAATAGTTTTTAAATAAGATATAAATTAACTTTTAAAATATTAATAACAATAAATAAAATATTATGACATATATTATAACAGTTTAAACAATCATAAAAATTGTAAAATTAAATATAACTTTCCATCAACTAGACATTTCTATAATCTTCAACTGCATTGGGTGGAGAATTAAGACATGCTGAAAACCTAAATTTAACAATCATCTTAGCTCAAGATTTGTTCCAGAGCACACAAATAAAACAGAGATTACAAATTGTAAAGAATAAAAGGACAAAGTGCAACTAGAGATCGAGTATCTTCTAAAAATGTGAAGAATGGAGAGAATTCTACATTACTAATTAAACATCATAGTCCCAGACACAGATAAAGTAAATTTTATCCACATGTTTTGGATTATGATTTTTAAACGCCAATTTCCAATTCTCAATTCAGTTCATAATTTGAGTGATATAAAAAAAACCTGCACTGGTTTACCTCGTTTCCACAAACACCTGAGCTGCACAAAAAAAATTAGATAAACAAAAACTCATACTTTCCTCATTACAGATAAAATTGAAATCCAGACTAAATGAAATGAAATTGCAGTGTACTCAACTACATCAAAGCAAAAACATGAACTCCTAAACAATGGCAATCTTGGCACCAGCTTCTTCAAGTTGCTTCTTCGCATCTTCAGCTTCTTCCTTTGAAACCCCTTCTTTGAACTTCTTCGGCAACCCTTCGATGAGCTCCTTCGCCTCCTTCAGTGCCAGGCTCGTCAACGCTCTCACGGCCTTAATCACGGCGATTCTCGCATTGCTCGGCACATCTTCGATCACGACGTCGAACTCCGTCTTCTCTTCCACCGCCGGCGCCGCATCCGCAGCGGCACCTCCGGGAGCCGCGACGGCAGCCACGGGAGCGAAGGACGCTGCGGAGACCCCGAGCTTGTCCTGGAGGAAGTCCACGAGGACCTTCGCCTCCTCCAGGGTGAGTCCGGCGATTGCGTCGCCGAGGTTTGTGATTTTCTCCGGCGCTTCGACGGCAGAGACGACGACGCGTGCCCGGCGCGTGGCGGTGGTAGCGCGGTGGAAGATGTTGGGGAATTGGATGGAGGGTTTGGCGGAGAGGTGCGTAGGGTAAGAGGAGGGTGTAGGATAAGATAGAGAGCGAAGGGTAAGGGTTGTTAAAGTCGTTGAAGCCATTTTTGTGATGAAAAAGGTTTGTGAGGTTTGGGATTTGAGGGAGAGAAGAAGAAAAGTGATGCAAATTGAAGTGAACACTGAAGATATGAAGATAGGATAAGGGGATTTTGAAGGGGTTGGTTATGGAGGGGTTCACGTTGCTCTTACCATTTTACCCCTCACTCTTAACTGTTTCTGGTCAATATAAGGGTGAAAGTTGTAAATTTGTTTTTGAGGATAAATTGTCGGAAACCATTTTGATGAAAAAATTTTAATCTTCTTATTTTACTAAAAAAATATTATTTTTATTTTTATTTTTTTAAGTGATTATCTTTTAATTATTTTATATTCTAGTGTAAAGTTACTATTTTATAGGCGTGGGGTCACGGTTAAATGAAAATTTGGAGTGTCTTTTATTAGTTAAGTAATTAAAAATATTTAACAAATATAGAGTTCATCTTTCATATAAAATGCTCTGTATATCATAGATAGAGTTCATCTACACATCCTTTATAAGGTTTAACAATTTTTTGTATGGTGTTACTTCCTCTTGCTTTCTTTTATGGTGTATGTATTTTTACACAGGAAATTTAGAAACACAAGTTTGCGAACATTGACATTAACATTGATAGTATCAATTACAAAGCAATGTCCATTAACATTGATCACACTACAGTCAACATGGAACATAGCCATTGGTGATTGAACATCATTGTTCAAAGGTGATGAAGACAAGTTCATGGTGAGATATTAAGAAATTGCAGAGGGTGAGTTAGTGTAACTCAGTAGCGGTACTTGGTAGAGTAATCTTTAGGAGAAATGACAAGACCACGTCCCTTCCTCGCTCCACGGTACACTGTTTCGACAATATCAATGAACTCTTGCTTGTCTTTGAGAGGCCAGTTGATCTTATTGTTGTTTCCGGTTCCAAGGTCTATCATGATATGTTTGTTCCTAAAAAAGAACATAACAGTGCATGGGTCATACAACTCGTACATGGTGTTGAAATCAGGCACCTCGCTGATATCCACAACATAAATCACAGCGAAATTTTTAATCTTTTCAGCGACCGATGCCAGCACTTCATCCATCTGATTTCAACCCAAATTAATCCACGATGCCATCAGATAAAGAAAGAAATGTAGCAAGAACTGAAATTAGAAAGGAGATGGAGAAGAGTATATATATACCTGCATGCAGGTTTCATCCCAATCGTGGCCGAAGCGAATGACGACAACTCGTTCTTCTTCTGAGAGAATACACTGATCAACGGCCCAACCAGAGTGTAAATGTGGTAACAAGTAAGACATTATTTCTATCTCCTTCTTCACTCCTTCTTCATGCAATCTAATAATAATGTATTCTCTCACAGTCTAATGTATCTATTTCTATTTCAACCCACAAACGAACTGTCTAGAAACACCTTACACCTTCTACCTTCTTTCTTCCACAACAGATTCCATTCTTTATTCTACTCCTATTATTTGTCCCCAAAATAAATTTGGACACTAAGACAACAATAGACCAATATTTTGAAATATGCTCGGTGTAATAATGTCATCATCATAATTTTTAATAATGTCTTCTCAACTCTTGGTTTAATTAGTCGGAATATACACACTTTTGTTTTAATTAGTTAGACGATACATATTTTCGTTTGAATATGTCAATTTGGTACCTGTTCTCTAAAAATATATGAATTGAGTTCTAACTTTTGAAAAGTTATATCAATTAGGTCTCTTTCAAAACAAAAAATATTAACGCCGTTAATGATATTTATATTTAAAATGACTTACAAAATTAAGTACTGATTAGGTCTCTCTCAAAACAAACAATACTTACAAAATTAAATACTGATATTTATATTAAAATTTAGTGGTAAAAGTCATAAATAAAGTTAACGACATTAATAATTTTGTTCTGAAAATAACCTAATTGAGACACTCTTTCAAAAGTTGAAACTTGATTGACACCCTTTTAAAAACATATACCAAATTAACATATCTAAACGAAAATGGATACCGTCCAACTAATTAAATCTTACCTTAAATAATAATATTGTGTGTTTAACCCACATGCCTATATAGTTTCGGAGTCTGTCTTCAATAAAAACTGTAAAATTTTAAGACTTAACATATCCTTGACAAAATACTTATTTTCTTTTGCATCTCAAATTAAAAATTTACTATTTAATCTTAAAAAAATTACTCCATTTTGTCCAACTAATTTTATTTTATTCCCAAAAACATTATATAAGCAAATTAGTTAAAAAAGTTATTCCTTTGATGGCAAATAAAATCAATAATTTGTTAAAACCAAACCATATTTAAACCTTTCAAAAGTTTATTCCGGAATGGGATGATTGGATGATCTTTATAGCATCCAGATCCAACTACCCCATGTTTGTATCACAATCTCTTAAATTCACCTCACCAATCCTCTTAAATTTAAAAATCACTCCTACTGTTTGGCTAACAAATTATTCTCCAAATAAAAATATTAAGCATAGGTTTGCACAAGCTAGTCACCACTACTCACGAGTGAGTCCGAGAGCAGATGTTGCTTAAATCTACTCTTCAAGTTCATAATACTATGTGTTAGTGTTGCTTCAAACGCAAAAGGGGGAAATCTTCCAAATCTATCACTCTTTTCGTGGCTTAACAATTCTGCAAGTGATTTCTAACGTATGTGGGTACGATCTATACATAAGATCCCGGATTATTGAGCTTAGCACAACATGAAGTTCTTTGAAATAAACAAAAAACATTATAAAATGTGTTTGTCAAATGCTGGACACACAATCTAAGCCCATAAATTTCTGAGAAGAACGATAAAATGGATAATTAATCCAGCAAAACATAGCCATGACTTTCATCCCAGTTAACAGGTGAGAAGCTGAAACATATCTAACTCTCATGAAATCACGCAAAAAGAAATCTCTTATTTTACAGCCAATTTATTGAATTAATCAAGGTAAGGTTTCAACTAACAGCACACCCACAGCAACAGACACTTCAAGTTCGGTTCTTCCCATTCTTGGAGATCGTGCCTGCCAAGAAAAATAATACATGTTACTCGGCATTATATAAACTCTTCTCTGAACAAATTATTTCCCTAGTTCATTTTGGTAGAGACTTCTGGCTTCAGATGTATTTCTAAATCTCAATCTGTGCTCTCCAAAAGATGTTGTGTATGTGCTGAACAGGAACAAGTTAATAAATCACTCTTGTAAATGTAAAAATAGAGTAGAAATAAAACTTACGAGTGTTTTGTTTCATGAAATATTTCCTGCTATCATTACATTTCCTGAAAGTCATTTGTATATTCAATTTTTCATATTTTTAGAAACACAGTCTTCATTGTATCATCCATTTCCATTTCCTGTGTGTTTTCTTTCTGGCACAAATTCATAGTAAGTTACTTTCTTTAGACTTACTCTTCTTTCTCCACACTTCCTTCTACAATCATTTTCAAATTAAGAACTCCAAACTTCACAACACATCTTCCCCTGGAAAGACTGTCGATTCAAGTTTTAAACTATAGTGATTCTGCCAGCAATCACAGAAACTGAGTCACCCAAAATAGCTTACAAGCTTAACATGGAAAAACAGGAATAGCTTTACAACTTTGAAGTTGGCTTAAGCACCGAGAGCACAAGCAATCAATTGACATGCGCATAGGGCAACAGACCAAATAGTCATTATCTAGCTACAACTTTGACAAAAATACAATAATGACGACCCTTGTCGAAAAGACACCGTGATTTTAAATTTCACCCTGAAAAAGTTTAAGGGCAAGAGTACCACTCCTCATAGAGCTCAGTCGACCTAACAGTACAAATAAGAAGCGAAGGCCCAGTCTTCTTTGGTAGGCCATGACATGAGGGTTGCAATGAAGAAGAGATGTGAAATAAGAAAGTAAAACAAAATAATTCTTTACGATAACAAATATTGTACCATATTACATTATAAGAAAACCCATTAACAAGAAAAAACAATCTGTTTGCAAAAATCTAAAATTTTCAGGAATGCAAACTCCCATTTCTAGGTAAGAGAAAATAACCTTCCAAACATTTGTCTTACCATTTTATATTTCTAGAAAAAAGATGATAAAAAGTAAATGATAAAACCAAACAGCCTCTAAATGTCGATGCTTCATCAAAAGCGCGCACGTAAACCGTATGGAAACGAAAGAAAACGAATGATATTATTTTCCATCTCGAATTTGAAAACGGTTTTTTTATACTTTAAATTTCAAAAGTTCGTCGCATCAAGAGGTTTATTATGATATATCAATGATAAATACGAATACCAAACCAACTGTCGGCAACAAAATAGGTAATACATTAGCCATCGTGTAGTGTATGCATATTGCCCAGAACAAAATGTGAACCAATCCTAATTTTTCAACTAGCAACTAGGCTCAGCCAGCATTATAATTGTGTCTAGGGTATAATTTAAATAAAATGGGTGGGGTCATGTTGTAGGTTCAACAAACCCACACAATAACCCAGATTTAAAATGTCATCGTACGGTTTCTAAGATGCATCAGGTGTGAAGAACATACGTTGCATTGCAATACCAAAGAGTACGAAAGAAAGCAGGTTTTATGAAGTAATTCATAAACGGATTAATAACAGGCAAGGAAAGAGGTACCTAAGGAATGCTAATGGTCCTTGCCATGATCATCATGGTGACCCTCCCAAGGGTGCCTCCAGCCCTAGAAAAAAAAAATGAAACAACGTTATTGTAAGGGTGAGGATGAAACAAATTGAATGAATTACGAATCAGAGTGGTGTGTTACCAATACAACAGGAGCATCTTGCTTTGCCCTGTACAGTACCCAAAACCTGAAACAAAAAATCATAGAATCCATGAAATTAGGGCAAAAAAAAGGAGCATATGAACAGCGGAGAAGTGAAGCGAAAACTGACCACATGACCGCACACAAACCCTTGCCGGTGACGGTGTGCCATCGCTTCGGTTGATGAATGGTAACACCTTTGTAGGTTGTGCCTTCGCCGTGTCCTCCCATCTCTCTCCACCTCCTCAATCACGATTCTCGCGTCGTTGCAGATCGAGTGAACCCTCTCGCCCCCGATTACACAAGATCCCTGTTATTTGAGTTCCCTTCTTTACCCTTACTTCAATTTTTCTTTACTTTCCATCACTGACTTTATAAACGGTGCGCTTTATTCAGAAACTATGATTTATCAATTTTCGAAATTAAAAAGATGTTTTCTAAAAATAAAAGTTTACTAATTTAAAAGGATTTTGAATTTTGAACTACAATATTTAGGAAATTTAAGAAATTAAAATCATTTTCAAACTTTCCATCTCAAACGTAAAAAAAAAATGTTTATCATTGCTATGTTAACAACTTTGTAATTAAAAATTAGTGTACTCAAAATTATGTCTAGTGTTACTTAAACATTTTTATCATTGTTATTGTGTGTTCTTTTCTTTTTTAGGGATTTAAAGATAACACTGACTGGAGTTGGAAATAAAGTCTCTGAAAAATTGTGAAATAATTTAATTAATGAGATAGATTAAAAATTTATTTTAATAGAAGTAATAGATAGATTATCATATTATTTTTTATATAAAAAGTAGTATAAATTAATATTTGTATGAGTTATATTTATTTTGTTAATTTTTTAATGTTTAATTATTGTTTTGGTTTCTATTTTTGTTCAAAGGTTTTAAATTGGTCTTTCAGTTTTTTAAGTTTCAATTTGGTTCTGATTTTTAAAAAATTGATGCAATTTGATCCTTTTTCATTAAATTTCTTGTAGCGAATCAATGGTTTTTTTATCAAGATTGACGTTGTGATTATGTTAATTACATCAATAAATCAAATCATCATTATTAACACCTTCAATCTTGATGAAAAATTAAAAAATCTTATCCATTTCAATAAATTAACGTAAATGACCGAATTGTATTTACAAATTGGAACCAAATTAAAAATTAAAGAAACTGGATGACCAATTTTACATTTTTGAAAAAAAATGAACGAAATGAATAATTAAACTTGTTTTTAAATTTAAGATACAATTTTGGTCATTTTAAAAGATTTATTTATGATTTATTTTTATTTTTCATCATTTTAGTGATTCTATTTTAATAAATCAGTATTTGAAAATATATATATATATATATATATATATATATATATTTTTTTTTATTTTTTTTTTAGTTTCATCCATTCTGTAATTTTTGCGTTAATTTATAAATATTCTGAAAATGAGAATTTAAACCTTGGAGCAAAATTTACGCACATTAAGCACTGTTTTTTTTTATTAAAAAAATAGTATATAGGTAAGTATATACAAGACTAAGTGGATAATTAAGTTTAATGTACAAATATGTTTGACTTTTACGTTGTTATTAAATAATAAAACGTGATGTGCAGTAAAAATTGATTGAGTTTGATCATAAGGAATTAATTACATCGAAAGTGATTCCTGTTGTGATTTTTGATCGATGAAAAGAAGTTAAAAAAAAAAGAAAAAAGGAAAGGGCGTTTTCGTAGAAGCTGAAGCGGAAGAGGAAAAGAAGAAAAAGTATAAACAGTGACGCGTTTGGAGATGGGAGAGAAAATTGAAATGCGTGAAAGTTATGAAGGAATAGCCTTACGAAGGAAGAAAGCAATCTGAGAGTGATAGCTGATTGACATAAGCCTCAGCTGCTTCATCTTCCCAACCCCAATCGGAATCGGAATCGGCATGGTCCAACCGGCGATGACGCAGTTCCTCAACTCCGTTCTCTCTCAGCGTGGCCCCTCCGCCGTCCCTTACTCCGAGGACACCAAGTGGCTCATCCGCCAGCACCTGGTGGCGCTCACCGCCGCCTTCCCTTCGCTCGAGCCCAAAACGGCAGCCTTTACGCACAACGACGGTCGTTCCGTCAACCTCCTCCAGGCCGACGGCACCATCCCCATGACGTTCCAAGGCGTCACCTACAACATCCCCGTCGTCATCTGGCTCATGGAGTCCTACCCCCGCCACCCGCCCTGCGTCTACGTCAATCCCACGCGCGACATGATCATCAAACGCCCCCACCCTCACGTTAACCCTTCTGGTTTGGTTTCCGTCCCTTACTTGCAGAATTGGACCTACCCTAGTTCCAACCTTGTCGATCTCGTTCTCAATCTCAGCCTCCACTTCGGTCGCGACCCTCCCCTCTATTCCCAGCGCAGACCTAACCCTAACCCTAATCCCAACCCCAACCCCAACCCTAATCCAAATCCTCACCCTCACCCTCACCCCCATCCCAGTTTCGGAAACTCTTCCTCCAATTTATCTTCTTCCACTTCTTCTTCATCTGGCTACCCGCACGCTCAACCCCCCTCTAGGCCATACCCTCCTTCCCCTTACCCTGCTCCCGCTTCCAGGGTTCAGGCCACTGAGGATCCCTCTGAGGTTTTCAAGCGGAACGCGATTAACAAGCTTGTGGAGATGGTTCATGGGGACGTTTCCGCGTTGAGGAAGACCAGGGAGGGTGAGATGGAGGGGCTGTTTAGTTTGCAGGGCGTGTTAAAGCAGCGGGAGGAGACTCTCAACAAGGGGTTGAAGGAGATGCAGGAGGAGATGGAGGCTCTGGAGCAACAGTTGCAGATTGTGTTGATGAACACTGATGTTTTGGAGGGGTGGTTGAGGGATAACCAGGGGAAGAAACTGGGCGGTTTGGACAATCCTGAGGATGCTTTTGAGTGTGCGGATGTACTCTCCAAGCAGATGCTTGACTGCACTGCCGCTGATTTGGCTATCGAGGACACTCTTTATGCGTTGGATAAGTCTCTTCAAGTGGGAGCTCTGCCGTTTGATCAGTATTTGAGGAGTGTGAGGGGGCTATCCAGGGAACAGTTCTTTCACCGGGCCACCACGGCGAAAGTTAGAGTGGCCCAGTTGCAGGCTCAGGTTGCCAATATGGCTGCTCGGAATCACCATTATGGTAGCTGACACTTGAAGCGTTTTATAACTTTCTTTGTTGGTGATCCAGACGTTGAGATCTGCCATTGTGAGTACAGAACTATAGATTGCTATTTGTTGCTTCCCTTTGAGTCTGTGCTTGTAGGCGATAGCATGAATTGGTCATCCTTATAGTTACAGCCTTCAACAACTTGAAATTGTTAACCAGAGGCTGAACCATCGTTCTTATACAGTCTTAATAATACGATTTTCTTGAAATTTTGGTTTGAGGGATTGTCTGCTCAATCTTTTTATGTATAATTTTATTGTTTAGGAGTGTACATGCTTATGAATCATAGATTTGTTCCACCTTGTATTTTAGAACAATGGGTATATTACCATTGATATATACTTTTTTGTGCTTCGATTGCTTTC
>Ga0209589_1008655_pt1 | contig 15783 bp, 9 predicted proteins | sample CowpeawhiteBW_FD_187525 | JGI IMG/M metagenome (GOLD analysis project Ga0209589, IMG submission 187525) | Root nodule microbial communities of legume samples collected from California USA - Cow pea white BW (SPAdes) (version 2) | ecosystem: Host-associated > Plants > Roots > Nodule | place: USA... | reverse complement strand
CGACTCTTAAAATTTCATAAGTCCGCATCAAACTCTCAAGATCAAAATGTGGACTTAAGCGAATGTTTACTATATATATATATATATATATATATATATATATATATATATATATATATAAAGATTACTTAATTAACTATGACTATTTTAATAATTTAAATGGGGACGAGGATATGGCGGGGACATGTATTATGACGGGTATGGGGACGGGGACGGGGACGAGGTGGATATGTACATCCCCATCCTCATCTCCATACCCAATTGAAAAAGTCAGAGATTCCTCATGCCTATACTCATACCTAGTTAATGTAAGGATTGCTTGTCAAAATAGATGTGAGTTTATTTGCCATCCCTACTTGAGGCAAGCCATTGAACAGGTGGCAAGATTTCGATGGCTTGGATGGGATGTTCCTAAGGGTTGTAACATAAGATCCACCTGCAAAAGACTCTTCGACGCTCAAATCAGTAAGTGTGATAGGATACCTAAAGTAAGAGAGGATGAGTATGAGAGTGTGTGGCTTTCTTGAGAAACAATAGTTGTACTTATAGGGTTTATGGGCCCTGAGGTCCATAAGATAAAACTGGTAAGGTTAAATCATTCCACTAGTCCCCATTTTCGTAGGGAAATCACAAGTAGGTCCCTTTCTCTTTTTTTTTGTCTCAATTAGGTCCCTATTTCAAAAAATATGTTGCAATTAGGTCGTTTCCGTTAGTAGTGCACTAACAATGTTAGTTATGTTGTATGTGTCAGTACGTGATTTTTTTTAAGAAAAAATTGTATTTTTTTTTAAAATAAAATAAAATTGCCACGTGTCATATAAATGTTGTGCCATGTGCCAGAGGTAGTGTGAAATAACAGTGTCACGTATTACTATTGAATGTGAAAATTCTCAATTTAGTCCCTGTATTTGTTATTTTGTCTCAGTTTGGTCCAATTTTTTTAAAACGGAAGGAATTTCATCTATATTTAAATTGAGACAAAATTTAACCTTTATATAGATGTCACAATGATAATTTTAACAAGATTAAGTTTTTATTTTACATTGAATTTTATTTAAATATTGTTTCAAATATTTATATTTCAATAATTTATAGACAAATGTTAGAGTTGGTTTAAAAAGAACAACTTTATAAATTGAATTGTAAAATTTTAAATAAACATATTTATTTTAAATTGTTATAAAATTGCTTAAATTTTATATTTGAATTTATAAAATTTTTATTTTTAAAGCAATTCTAACATTTATCTATAAATTATAGATATATAAATACTTAAAACAAAATTAAAATAAAGTTCAATGCAAAAGATACATTTAAGTAAACTTAATTTTGTTAAAAATATCAATTATAATAAAAATATCATTGTAAAATTTATATAAAAATTAAATTTGGTATAGGAATGAAATTGATTCAGTTTTACAAAAATTGAGACCAAATTGAGACAAAATATTAAATACAAGGACTACATTGAGAATTTTCACATCAAATACCTTTGTCACGTGGTATAATATCAACTTGACACGTGAAATTTTTTTGTTATTCTTTTAAAAAATAAGAATAAAATTTAAAAATTAAAAAAAAACATGTGCTGACATGTGGCACATACGGAAATGACCTAATTGCAACAAATTTTTCAAAATAAAAACATAAGTCAGACAAAAAAAAGGGACCTACTTGAAATTTTCCTACGAGAATGGGAACCGGTGAAATTACTTAACAACCGGTAATGTAGTGTCAAATAATATTAATAAAATAATAACCTACCTCAATTAAATGGTAATAATAACAATAATGTAACCTGTTATACCAAATATTTTGTATTGCTGTATTTAGGTATATTATGGCTCTTATATGTATGTCAGAATGTCTTCTTAGTATATAGGTTTAACTGAGTTGGGTAGGTATAATAGTTATTAAAAGTTTAATTAAAATATCTTATAACTAATTTTTAGTCATATTTAATATATTTTTTCTATGTGTTTCTATTAGATAATTAGATATTACAAAAATGACTTTATATAATTTAAGAAAAAATATTAATAACAATGACTTTATAAAAAGAAATAAGTAATTATACTGTAGTTATTTTTAATGTTCGGTTTATCCTTTTATTTTTAAAATATAATTAAATTTAAAACAAAAATGTTAAATATATATCTCGTTATATATTATTTTACATTTTTATAATTTTTATAATTTTAAAATAGTATTAAAAGTAAAATATGAATATAAAATAGATACATAAAAAAGAAGAACATTTGTATATGGTTGTTGATAAAGATTGTTTTTATTGTATAATAATCATAATGCTTAAAATTAAAATTGAAATATTTAATAACTAATTTTTATGGATATTTTATTGTAAATTTTCTAAGATTTTCAATTAAATATTTATAAAACTTATTTTTATAATTATATTTTATGTACATAGTTGTTTTTATAATTTTTAATATAGATTTTAGTAACTTTTTTTAATTAATTTTAATGCAATAGGTAAGTTTTAATTATATTTTCTCTTATAAAAAAATTCATATCTAGATATTCTTGTATTTCTACTAGTATATACAGGTGTATTACATTTATTTCCACTATAATGTGCATGCATATATAAAACTCAAATGTTTAAGAAAAAATATTTATTTAAAAAGAAGTAATCCATGAATTAACTTAGGCTTAGTCATATAATTTTTGTGGACATTTTAATTTTATTGATTTTTTATATAAATTTGTAAACATTTTGAATTTTATTGACCTTATTATAAAAGTTTTTTTTTGTAATATCTGTTTGCCTTTATCACTTGCACATTGAAAATCATTATTCATTATTTCCTTGAATATCATATTTATTAAATCCTTATTATTTTTCTTTTACGTTTATTACTTTTTATTTCTAGATGTTATTAGTATATTTTTAAGCACATTATTATATTATTTTGTAATTCTAATATCCTATAAAAATCTATCTTTCATAATTCTTTATTTACCATTCTACTTTTTATAATTTTTTTATAAATTATTAAAATAAAACAAAAATAGTATTGTGCAATGTTATAGACATTAGAATATTTTTTTTATGTTAAAAATAGAAATCCCTTTGGTAATTTTAATATTGACATTATGAGAATTTATATTTAAAGGAAAATGAATTTTAAAACTCTTCTTAAATGTCAAATTCTACTCTTATCTTGCTTTAACATGTATCACCTGCCACTAATTAAAATCATCTTTACCAACTTTTATATATATATATATATATATATATATATATATATATATATATTACTTACTAATACTAAACAATAAACTGGTGGAAGATATAAATAAAATACTTCAACTGTGAAATGGAAGAAAAAATGTCTGACCTGAGAGGACTTTCTTTTTTATAATATAATTTTTACTTTATTGTGAAGCAGAGACTGAATGTTCTTTACACAAAACCAACAAAACAACCATAGCCTGAGACATTCACCACAAATTACACATAACATATGAAATTGCTTGAGACAAGCCAAGACCATGAAAACCACTGAGGATGTTACATTAAACACCACACAACACAACAAACACAAACACATAGCTATTATTCTGCAACTAATAGATCATAAGAACTGTCTCTGCTTCATCATTTCTTCTGCACCTCACTTACAGTTGCAAGGGTCACAGGTGCAGTTTGATCCACACTTGCAACCACCGTTCTCAGCTCCAACACCCATTTCACCACCATCGATGTGGGCCTTCACAGCTGCAACACCCAAAACAAGAGTCTCTGTGGTTGTTTTCTCTGCATAGCTCAAATCCGGGTACATCTTGCAACTGCATCATTTAAAAAAAGAGCATTAGATCTTCGTGTAACACAGACCAGAATCTTTCAAGAGAGAGAAACAATTGTGTGCATGGTTTAATCCTAAGGAACTGTGAAAATATTTCTCAATTTCTCTTTTCCATCACCTCAAATTTGCATCTTTTCTCAATTTCTTAATTTCATCATACCAAACTAGCCCTTTAAAACTTTTGTTTTGTTGGTGTTTTAGACATCTTGGTGAAGAAGGTATCCAAAAAGCAATTCAAAACCCCAACCCAACAAGAGTGTCCCCATAACAAAAACTCTGAAAGCTATGAGAGCCTTGGGAAAGTATTAAAATCCAGCCATTTAAAAGTAAAAAAAAAAAAAAATGTAAGGAAAACCACCATAAAATTGCATGCAATTTAGCTAGAACAAAACAATCTACAATGAAAAGTGTGAGAAGAATGAAAAAGGTTTACCTACCCTCCACAGTTGCTGCCACAACCGCAGCTGCTTCCGCACCCACATTTCCCACTGCAGCAAGACATTTTCAGATCAAAGCACAAAAAACAATGAAAATAACACTGTTTAACACAATCACAAATTGAAACTGATGTTTTGGCAAATGAAACCTGAACCCAATTTATAGCCAGAGGTGGGGTTAGGATTGAGATATTGACCGTCCACGTGTCAGATGAATCCAAAATTCATAGCAGTCCTCTCCGCATTCCGATGTCACTTTAATCACTCGTCCCTTCCCAACGATCTGAGCGTTTGCATTGAAAAGCTTTCCCCAACTATTACTCTTTTCAGTATTTTTTTACCCACATAAATTTTACGCAAATAACACAGTTGTTTTGTGTTTGACGTTGGGAATTCGGTACCCGAATTCTAGACAGTCATGTTACATTTTGTTTTTTAATTTCCGATCTGGGTTATATTTTTTTTCTAGACAGTCATGTTACATTTTGTTTTTTAATTTCCAATCTGGGTTATATTTTTTTTCTTTTAAATGAATTTCAATTAGAATTTTGGGAATTTAAAAAAAAAAAGTTTTAAGTGTTATTTTTTAATTTATTTTTTAGAAAAACTAGTTGAATTAAAGGTTAAAAAAATTTAATTTCTTTTTAAATTTCTTTAGTTAAAAAAAATTTAAAATAGATTTATTATTGAATATTAAAGAAATATATAAAAAAATGTAATTTATTTATTTTTGAATTTGTTGAAGTTTAAATTTTCTTAAAGAAAAACTAATTTAGTATCGTGTATTAAAGTTATTTTAAGTATTATTCCGAGAAATATCAAAATAAATCTAATTAAATTTTTTATTGAATTTCTTTAGTTAAAAAAATAATTTAAAAATAGATTTAGTATTGTGTATTAAGTTATTTTAGGTGTAAAAAATATAAAATTTAATTTAAAAATTGTATATTAAAAGGTTAAAAAAATAATTTGATTTGTATACTTAGTTTTTTAATATGGTAAGAATTTTGGTAATGTAGCAATGGCTTTTTTAAAGAAAATAAATTTCAAAATATAGATTGATTAAACAATTCTTAAAAATTAAAAAAGAAATATCGAAGTACAAAAAAGTATAAATATATTTAATAAAATAGAATTATGTACAAGAAGTAAAAAAAATAACATTCTAAATTTGTAAAAAGTAATTTCAAAACGATAAAAATTACTAAAATAATTTAAAACCATTGTATTATTGTATTTTAAATAATTTTTTATTTGTTTTTGGTTTATGTAAAATAAGTAACGATAAAAGATAATAATAAAATATTTACCATTTAATTGAATCAAGGATAAATTTATTGAACACAATTTAAAGTATAACATAAACTAAGTGATTCGATGTAGATCATCTAAGTACATGATTGTTAGGAGAATGATTTCTTGTGTGTCATTTAGTTCTACAGTAGGAACATTTTCATGATTGTCTTCCTTCCCTAATGTTCATCTCAGTCCTAATTTTACTTGATTTAGGACGACCCTTCTCGCTCCTTTTTGTGGGAGGATGAGGCCAAACCTGTGGTCCTTGGTATGGTGACCAATATTCTTCATGTCTTATACTTTCATGACAAAATCTAGCCTATAATGGGGACTTGTGTACATGTTGAAGTCGTGATGTGCATGTTTGCAAGCTGCAATAACATGTGAACAGGGTAGATGGATTTTTTGAAACTTTCCACAATCGCACCACCTTTCATCTAATCTTACTAGAAATTTTCCTATAGGGTACTTCTCTGAGATTCACCATCTCTTCCATTCTGAATCTTGTGGTATTTCTATCAAATTCAACGATCTGGTACGTGTTTGACTTGGAGTCCGCATCTTGTAGGAAGTTGGTCTCATATTTAGAGTACACATGACCAACACTCACCATTACAGTTATTTGCCTGCCTCTTTTTGTGAAGTAGGTGTTGCCCCTAGTGTACGTGGCCAACACTATAGAAGAAATTGGCAAATTCCTTGTCTTCTTTAGGACAGAATTTATTGCTTCAGCCAGATTTGTTGTTACGTGACCCTACCTTCTTCCTTGGTTATATGCAAGACACCACTACTCCCTTAAAATTTGGTCTACCCAAGCTTTTGCTTCTGGGTTGTCTTCTCTAATGATGTTCTAGTAGTAGTTGCAGCATGACTCGGTCAGTGTGTATGCTAAAAACAAAATTTTAAAAACATTTCTTTTACTAATAATGGTGTTGAATACAACTTGTATACAAATCTAGGCAAATAAGTTTGCATGACTTGAAGTAGGGACGAAAATCGGTTGTAAGACTATTCCTAGTTTCCATACACATCTTCAATTTCTTGTTGTTTCGCCAATCACGCCTTTCTGTAGGTTGTGTTATACCCCATAGAGGTCTGGATGGATGAAATTATTATTGTAGTTGGTATGGATGGGTCTGACTTCACCATTTGTCTTACATGTTGGGAAATTATTCTTGAGCCCAGGTGCATGTGGTCTTGCATTATGAGTTGTGTGGCACATGTGTGCACACCTTCAACCTTTCTGATTTCCTACACTTGATCCCATGTACGTAACATTGTCTGACATTTCCAAGGACACATCTGCTATACACATTGCGCCTTCAACCTTGTTGTGTTTGAGTGTGTGGTTTTGTAGTTGCAATGGTTTACCTATTTAAAGCATCTAGAAGTTGTTCCTTTGTTTGGAACCTCATTCATTGGGTCAGTGTACCTACATCGTGCTCAAAGTTGTCATGCAATATTTTGTGGTGGTCATATGTGTTTGGAAATTCCTGGTGTGGGGTTTGGTTGTATTCTTCATATGATTCAAAGTGTTGTGGTGGGTTGTAAGGGACAAGTGTATGATGGTGTTGTTGTTGTAAGGGGTGGACATCTAAGTTTTGGTCATGGTCATCAGGTTGATCAAAAAGTATTTCGTCCTTATCTTCACTAAATGGGTCTAAGTACGCTATAGGTAGACCTACATTTTCAACTTGTATAGTGGTTAGAGGAGACAACATTTGGGTGTTGTGTTGTGCGGGTGATTGAAAAATGTTGGAGGTGGATAGACCAATTTATAGTTCGGTAGATAGGTAGTGTTAAGGTCAAATGGTTCTTGTGAGGCTTGGGTGTTTGGTTGTGGATCATGTGCATGAAAATGTTTTAAAGAATTTGGTTGTGAAGGTATGGTACCTGAGTTGTAGGTGGTGCATAGTTCAATAGATGTAACAGTTGGAGTGACTTGTATCATGTCGAAAGCCCCATCTAAGTCGTCGTCATCTTGAATTTGAGTGGTTGTGTACGACATGTTGGCCACACACTTTAGTAGGAAACTTGAAGTGTATCAGTGGAACTCCATCCCTTCCATCTCTGTTTGCCTTGTCAATTATTACGTGAATAAGTTTGGACAGCCCAAAACCTCTATGGATATGAATCATGATTGTCTTTACATATGTAAAGGAGACACCAGTTTGAGGGTCACTAGCAATTTCTCCATCGTCGTACACGTAAACAAACATTGATCCTTCCATTTGAGCTTGTAGTTGAACAAGACCTTCGAATTGAGTTTTCAGTGTAAGGAGAAATTGCAAGATTGAACTTGTGAGTTTAGAATGTGATGTTGAAGGTGGTCTTTTATACTGCAAATTAAAGTTATCATGTTTGTGACACGACTTCTTATGTACCCATGTGAGTTGCACAACCTCTAATGTGTCCATGTGACTTGCATGACTTATTATGTATCCATGTGACTTGACTACATTTTAGGTGATCATGCTAGTAGCAGTACATGTTAGGTTTTCATGTCAGATGAATAAAATCTTATGTATTTATGTATCTAGAAATGAACATTACCATTTAACCACCCTCCATTAAACAAATTAAAATGCATTCAAATTATGTGACATGTGATATGTCAAATTCAAATTAAAGGCACCACTGCCCATGAGTAGCATGCTTTAATCATTGTCATTACGTCTAGCAGCTTTAATTATGTGGCATGTGATACGTCAAGTTTAAATTAGAGGCACCACTGCCCATGAGTAGCAGACTTTAATCATTGTCATTACATCTAACAACTTTAATTATGTGGCATGTGATATGTCAGGTTCAAATTAAAGCCACCACTACCTATGAATAGCAAACTTTAGTCATTGTCATCATGTGACACCAACTTCAATAGTTTCATGCAAAATAAAGTCGTGGAGTTAGACGATCACAATTGATATACACACTACACGATAAATGTCAATCAGGGTTTGTTTAAGTTTACCACGTCAACGAAGGCGCTTATAAATTATTTTGTTTTAATTCACAACCATAGTTGGTTATTAGCAAAACAAGAAAGGTGATCCATCACAAAAATAACATTCATAATAGTTTCCTACTTGCTGTTAACTATAAATGTTGTATAAATTGTGCTTTTTATTTGTTGACTACTATGAATTTACAAATGTTGAAGGAAGAAATTGAAAGCTATCATTATTGCAGTCAGGGAAGACGAGTAAAAGATGTATGGTTTCACAAGCTTGTGTTAGGACGATGAGACCAGTATGATACAATTCAGCTTGTAACGGATGACGATGTTTGCGACATGGTTGCCTTCTTCCTTCCACTCCCACATGATCTTCCAATGAAGCTTTCAGTAACCCTACATCCTTCTAAAGGTGACAATTTGGATGCAACAAACTTAGTTGCAACCAAAAATGTCAATGACTAAACCTTAGTTCTTTATGTGTTTAGGAAGTTTAAATAAATTGTTTACTTTTATTTATGATTATTACTTAATTTCCATCTTGTGTTAAATTTAACTTGTTTTAAGTACTAAGTACCTGTTTTGTGGGCACTTTATCTGCACCTGAATATTTTTTTTAGTCTCCAAAACTTATGCTATTGGCTTTATTGCATGAAATATTATAAAATTAAGTTTATATATGATTTGTATGAAATTACTAAGACAACAAATAAAATCCAAAAAGTCATGATCTTGACTTCATTTTTCAGCATTTTTTACTACTAAGTACCTATTTTGTAAGTAATTTATCTGCACCTAAATAATTGTTTTAGTCTCCGAAACTTATGTCATTGGCTTTATTGCATGAAACACTGTAGAATTGAGTTTACATAAGATTTTTATCAAATCAATAAGACAACAAATAAAATCCAAAAAGTCTTAATCTTGACTTCATTTTTCCAGCTTTTTTACTACTAAGTACCTGTTTTGTGGGCATTTTATCTGAACCTGAATATTTCTTTTTTTTTTCTTTTTGCATTCAAAACTTATGCCATTGGCTTTATTGCATGAAATACTATAGAATTCAGTTTATATATGATTTCTATGAAATCATTAAGACAACAAATAATATCTAAAAAGTCCAAATCTTGACTTCATTTTCAGCGTTTTTTTACTATTAAGTACCTGTTTTGTGGGCAAAAACTCCATTGCAACTCCTCCCCACTTATTTGCATATTGTTCCCCACATGTTTGTTGTTGCTGCTATATTATGTTTTCTTTTTTGTTTAAGACTGACTCCAATGAAGTATTTTGTTGTTGATAAGGACTCAATGTAATCTTTCGTCCATATTCTCTACATAAAACATCTTGTCTATAAGTTACAAAAGTGTCCACAATTTGCATAAAAAACCCAACACAACTTCCCACTTATTTCCACATGGCTCCAAACATATGAGTCAATGGTGGTTCCAAATATTTTTCCGTTAAGACTAATACCAATTGACTTTATTTTTGTTCATAAATACCCCAATTACATTTTTTATTCATATTGGGTACAAAGAACATTGCAAACTATGAATAATATGTACAAAAACCCTAACCTAACTCCCCACTTATTTGGACATTGGTTCCCAAATTTGTACGAGTGTTGTTGTGTTTTTTCTTGTGAAGACTGTTTCCAATAAACTATTTTGCTGCATCATTTAGTCACCATCATACAAGCTTTAGTCACCATCATTATGAAATGATCTTTGCACATGAATGACTGCCCAAATTGGAGGTTGGAAGATTGACATTAATCACCCTTAACATGACAATACACCAACCTCTATCTAAGGGATGACATTTGTTTCAATAATCCAATGGCTAACATTCCCTTGCTTAAGTCTTGAATCATCTATAAAGATTAAAAGTTATTGTTTTAAATTGTTGGTATTGACACAAACCTAGATAGAGATAAACAAAAATGTTGCTATGGAGACAACAATAGCAAATGGGTACATACATTGCTTCTCAGGTATGTGAACTTCATTTATTATTAACACACCTATGTTCTTATATAATCACATATGTTACTTGGTTGTTTAGGACGCAAAATAGAGCATTGTATCGTCTTACTATCACTTCATGCTTGAACCATATCCAAATATTGTGCCTGTACTACAGGATGTAGGGTTTGGCAATGTGACTAAATTGAGACATCTAAAGGTTGACCATGGTTTAGTGACTACCTTGGCAGAAAGGTGGAGGCCTAAAACACACACATTTCATTTTTCGATTGGAGAATGCACCATAACCTTGCAAGATGTGTCCCTCAATTTAGGGCTTTATGTCAATGGACCCCCTATCATTGGTCCAACTATGTTGGATTAGGACGAGGTGTCTGATACCTTGTTAGGTATAACACTAGTTAAGGGGGAATCCATTGTTGGTTCTATGATCAAACTAAAATGGTTATGGGAAAATTTGTTGCCTATAGATGAAAATTCCAATATTGAGGTCATTCATGTACATGTCAAAGCTTATATATTAGGACTTATTGGCGGCGTATTAATGCCTGATAAGACTGAGAATAAAGCATGTTCCTGCAGAGAACAAACAAGATAAGTTAGGCACAAGTGTCACCTTACCCGTGTAGTCTGCTATCTTCTCAGTTGGCCTCTTCCCGGTTGGTACATGTTGGTTTGGACCCAGGAGGGGTTACCTGCAGAAGGGACTCTGAAGCTCAAGTGAGTCAAAACTCTTAAAAGGTCAAATCAGTGATTAATGAATGCGTACCTTTAATTACTGGGTTCCACGTGTATTTATAGAGTATTAATCATGTTTGGTTATGCCATGGGCCGGGCCCTGGCTTGGGCTTTAGTTCGGACTGTAAGTGGGCTTGGGCCCTAGCCCAGGCCCTTAGGACCTATTGAACACTGGGGGGCTTTAATTTTACTAAGTATATTGGAGTAGTTGGCCTAGGCCGACTACTTTCCTTGACGGTTTATGCTATCGGTTTAATCTGGTAAGGCTTAGGCCAACACGGCCTAGGCTGACTACTTGACTGCCTTGGCATATATGTATCATTTACTTATTTGGTCGAGTTTGGCTAGGTGTGGTACACCAGTCCCCCAGCCTTGGCCGATATGAGTTATCGGTCAAGGGTGATTATGTGTTGGTGTGCTAACGGGATCGGCTGGGTGTGGTACACCAGTCCCCCAGCCTTTAAGTGTGATGAACAGTGTTAAGGCTAAAAAGTGATAATAATTTGATGGTAGGTGAAGGGGTGTCAAGGGTTAAATCAGGGAGTTTTGTCGCCGTCGTTTTTAAGAGTCATGTCTCTCGTAATGATGGTGTCGATTGGTATGAGTTGTTGTTTTGGCGGGAAGGGGTTTTTGCCGTTTAGGATTCTGGCCTATAAATATGGATTTCAAAACAAGCAAGGGTTTACTTGGTTCATTTGCGAGAATTTCGTATTCAAAGATCTTGTATGCGTTTTCTTGTCCGACTAGTTCCCAATTCCAGCCGACATCTTTCCGAAAACACGAGAAAGGTATGTCTAATAGCGATAGCGTGTCGTTGTCTACATCTAGTAGTGAGAGTATGGAGTCGGGGACGAGTAGAGGTAGGCAAGTTGATGAAGAGAGTACCAGTTCTGGAGGTATGGTAAGCGGGATCCCCATGGAAACGGTGAGGGAGGTCCGAGAAGATCCCCTAGAGGAGTTGGCCGAGAGTGACTGGCCGGCCAAAGGCGGTTATGGGTAGGTGGCTGCCGATGTCCGTAATCAATCATCTTTATTCCGGTGATCTCGCTTATTGAACTCTTGGTTGAATTGTACGCTTGTCATCACAAAGGGTGTTAGCGGGGATATCGTTTCCCTGGTGAGGGTTAGCGCTATTGACCGTGTGTGTCACGGGCAGGAGGGGGCCACGAAGAAGTTCTTCTACATGTACATGTGTCACTTTTCTGAGCTACATGTGCGGCTGCCATTAGATGATTTCACTATGGGTGTGTTGCGCACGCTGAATGTGGCACCTACGCAATTGCACCCGAACAGTTGGGCTTACTTGCAAGCCTTCCGCATCTTGTGCCAATCTCTATACTTGGAGCCTTCACCTTACGCTTTCCTGTACTTCTATGACACTAGACCCCGCCAGCCGATTACTTGGCTGTCTCTGATAAGTCGTCCTAGTATCAGCAGACTGGACGCATTTTCCCAGTCTTTTCAAGCACTTTAAGGACGGATACTTCAAAGTTGTGGTGAAGGAAGAAGGCAAGCCCTATTTCTTGAACGCAGGTGGGAGTACAAAATTCCCATTTAGCTGGATGGGTACCCCTTCTCGGTACAAGAATATGGGGACCGACGAGTTGTCGGCGAGGGATAAGGAGGTGATGGAGACCTTGATGAAGTTTGTTGATAAGTTGCCCACTAAGGGCTTAGTTAGAGTTTATAATTCGGTGCATCCGATTATAGATATTGAAGGTATTTGTTTGTTACTTAAACTGTGTTAATGATTCTAAGTTGTTTTAAACGGGGTTTAATATGTTATTGTAGGGCACATGGCGCAATCAGGGAAGAAGAATTTGACACTCTTCCAATCGTTGAGGAAGGAGATGGCCGCTAAGGCTAAGGCAGCTGGGAAGACTGACGTTCCCAACCTGCAAGAGTCTGTGGTGGAAGTACATGTACATGGCGGAACGAAGAGGAAAGCCAAGTTGCCACCTCGCGCCGGCAAGGGGAAGGATGTGAAGAAAGTGAGGGCGGCCTTACTCGGGGCGGGGTCGGCCAGTGGGGCAGGGTCAGCTAGTGGGGAGAAGGGACCGGAGTCTGGCTTAATTGAGTTGCCGGAAATATCTGTGAGGAAGGATATCGCGATCAACCTCCCAGAGACCATTATAAACTATATTGATGGTATGGAGGCGAATCATATCGTGAGGACAATGGTGGAGTTTGGGAGCAAAGCTTTGATATTAAGCCGCCGCATCGGGTCTTTATATCGGCGGGAGGTGAAGGAGGGAGGTCGGGAAAAGGTAGAAGAGTTGCAGGGGAAAGTCAACAAGTTTGAGGAAGAGAGGGCTGCGTGGAAGAAGGAGAGGGAGGGTTGGGAGGAAGAGAAAAAGAGACTGGCAACGTGGAGGGTTCGCTGTTTGGATTCAGAGGGAAAATTGAACAAGAGCATAGGGGAGTTGGAGGAAAACTATGATGTACTGAAAGACAAGTATGAAGGTGTTGTAGGTGAGCTTGACGACCTGAAGAATTGTATTATACAAAAGCACATCAACGACTTTGAGAAGGGACTACGTTAAGCGACCTTTTTCCATCAGGAGGTTGACATCACGGACTCAAAGTTTGATGTGAACAAGGACGTTATTGACGGAAAGCTTGTCAAGGAAGACGAAAGCAGTGCGGATGAGGAGGCGGAGGAGAAGGCGATTGAAGAGGAGAAGGGAGCGGGCGATGCCGAGGAGGTGGCCCCTGATGCAGCAGAATAGGATTTCAGTTTTTATTGATTTAAAAAATATTATTTGAGCCTATGTCTGTAATAGTTGGTACATTATGTTACATTGGTACATTCTTGCACTTATGTTGAATGCGATTAATGTTCTGTATGTTATTGTGTATGATGGATTTTGATGATTTGTGGTGTATGTATGGCGCGTTCGATTGTATGTTATGGGTGTTCGACCCAGGCCGCTTACTTGTGTTAAGGGTGGTGAATTTGAATGAATTAAAAACGAGTTAAGGGTGTTCGACCCAGGCCGCTTACTTGTGGTAAGGGTGGGGAACTTGAACGAATTAAACACAAGTTAAAGGTGTTCGACCCAGGCTGCTTACTTGTCGTAAGGGTGGGGAACTTGAACGAATTAAACACAAGTTAAGGGTGTTCGACCCAGGCCGCTTACTTATGGTAGGGGTGGGGAACTTGAACGAATTAAACACAAGTTAAGGGTGTTCGACCCAGGCCGCTTACTTGTGGTAAGGGTGGGGAACTTGAACGAATTAAACACAAGTTAAGGGTGTTCGACCCAGGCCGCTTACTTGTGGTAAGGGTGGGGAACTTGAACGAATTAAACACAAGTTAAGGGTGTTCGACCCAAGCCGCTTACTTGTGGTAAGGGTGGGGAACTTGAAAAAATTAAACACGAGTCAAGGGTGTTCCACCCATGCCGCTTACTTGTGGTAAGGGTGGGGAACTTGAACGAATTAAACACAAGTTAAGGGTGTTCGACCCAGACCGCTTACTTGTGGTAAGGGTGGGGAATTTGAACGAATTAAACACAAGTTAAGGGTGTTCGACCAGGCCGCTTACTTGTGGTAAGGGTGGGGAACTTGAACGAATTAAACACAAGTTAAGGGTGTTCAACCCAGGCCGCTTACTTGTGGTAAGGGTGGGGAACTTGAACGAATTAAACACAAGTTAAGGGTGTTCGACCCAGGCCGCTTACTTGTGGTAAGGGTGGGGAACTTGAACGAATATGAGAGTAAAAACATAGGAAAATTGTATAGTTGAGAACCCTTCGTTTTATTTATTGAATATGGGGTGCCTCGTTAAAACCTCCCTGGCCAAAACCCTTCTTAGGGAAAAAATACCAGGTGAGGAAAAAGAGTACACCCAAGGTTACAAGTATTCGGCTTAATGCAGTATACATTTCAACACACTTACAACTAAAAGCGAATTAGTAATGGATAGGAAAGGATCTACTTAGGAGATGGGATTGAACACCTTGTGGTTCCCCAAGACACCTAAGTAGGCCAAAATACAAGTTCAAAGAGTTAAAATTGGTACACAGAATTTAGGCAAAGAGGAGCAACCCAAGAGCACCAAAATTTTAGAGAACTTTGAGTAGAAAATAAGGCACAAAGGATGCTCCAAATTGACTAAAAGAAGTGACCAAATTGTAGAAAAACTAGTAAACTAAAAGATGCAACAATTACAAGCCACAATGGCCAACAAAAATGCTTGAAATTGGTGTTGGAAGCTACTCCCGAGGCCAACTTGAACACCATAATTTTGCACATCAAAGTGATGCACTCCCAAGAGCACTTTGGTGCCAAATGAAGCCTTAGTTGATGGCTTTGAAGTATACACCAATTGGAGGAATATTTAGACCCCTTGTGGATGCAAAATGCAACACCAAACAACAATAAAACCTGGCCAAAATAATGAACAAAAACAACAAACAAACTATGCCAAAGGCATTGGTTAGCTCTCACTCAAGCAAGAAATTGATGGCTCAAAACTTTCCAAAATATGGTGAAGGTGAGAGGAAGAATTCAAGCACACTCTCTAGAGTTTTACTTCT
>Ga0209589_1008654_pt1 | contig 15784 bp, 9 predicted proteins | sample CowpeawhiteBW_FD_187525 | JGI IMG/M metagenome (GOLD analysis project Ga0209589, IMG submission 187525) | Root nodule microbial communities of legume samples collected from California USA - Cow pea white BW (SPAdes) (version 2) | ecosystem: Host-associated > Plants > Roots > Nodule | place: USA... | reverse complement strand
ATATATATATATATATATATATATATACTCGTAAGTTTCTTGTAAATTAGATAGTTTTTTTTAAAATATTTTGTAATGATAAAATAGAAAATATATATTAATAATAAAAATAATGTATCTTAAGGTTAAGGGTTCTACTAATAATATTATTTTATTTTACGAGCAGGTAAGGAAGAAAGTGGAATGAATTAGGTTAAATTTTATTGAACAGAATATGATCTGTTTCCTAACTCATTTGTTGTAAACCTAACTTATCTATTTTATTAAGACCTTCTCGTAAGATCTTTTTTAACCTTTTAATAAAGCTTGCTATTTGAAAGTCTAATTTGAGAAAGTCTAATTTGAATTAAATCATTTTAACAGGTAAAAATCCATCACGTAAATTAGATAGAAAATATATCGGCCAAGTCTTATATGTAGATAAGCATGTTTTCTTTTTGGGTAGCCATAAAATTTAAACTTTTAAATGAACTAAGGAGTGCATAGTCTTAAAATATTATTATTATTATTATTATTATTATTATTATTATTATTATTATTATTATTATTTACTTAATAAAGGTGGCGTGTTAAGGTAATATATATTCTTAATAAAAAGTTTGACACTGTTGACTAAATAGATTTTCGAAAAAAATACTAAAATGACTTATTTAATACGAAAACTGGACTTGAAGTATGTAGCATGTGTTTCAATCTAAGTTAAGAAATTCAGTTTAGTTTAACTTAATTAAAAGCTAATAAAAATGTTGTAGTCTTTAGGTTCATTAGAACAAGAAATTAAATTTGTTTTACCGGATCTGAAAAAGTAAGCCAAATATGTTCGTGCATTATTAAATAAACATTAACAATTGATTTTGACTATTTCAATTGAAAATTCAAATACATTCATATGTTTTGTATATTTAAGACTAACATGGTATTAGTTGTATGTGGGACCTAACTTATTGTTTTCTTTATCCGTGACTTTCTATAAAGTATTGTTAAATTTAGTTAAATTTTAGGAATGTTAATTGAAGAAATAAATTTCAGTGCAAAAAAATTTATTTCCAACTCTTCAATCATGCACTTTAAAACGTAAATTAACTTTTAATTGCTTATTAATTCGAAGTGGTGTTGTTTTCAGAGTAAGTTTCTTTGATAAATTATCAAATATATTTTATGGTTGTAGTTCCTTTAGTTTTTATTTTTTTTTTCCCAAAAGGAGTTACCTACGTCATATTATCTCATTGTTCAAATTTTTATCCAAAGTATTTTATAGGTAAAAAATAAAATAAAAATTTATTGGGAAGTAGAAAGTTAAAAATCACTAAAAGACCAGAATTTATCATAATGAAACACATGTTTACATGAAACAGAAACAAAGTTCAAATTTGGGTCTTTCTTCATGTAACTTTTTTCTTTCGGCACCCCATAAAAGTTGTAATTCACAAAATACTTCTTTTAAAATTATAATAAAAATCCCCTCTAGTATCTTATTTTTAATTTTGTTTCTATTTTTTATGAGTTTATTCAATTTAATTATAATTTTCCTTTTTCAATTTGATATCAATTTTTGTTAATTTTGTTCAATTTAATTTTTTGCTAACATCGTTTAAATAATTAATGGACTGTAAATATTGTATGTCACGTGTGTTAATGCTTTTCTTAACATTTTTTATTTTTTAATTTTTAAAAAATTAATAATTAAAAAAATTTTATATGTCAAGTGTCAATATCAATGTTATATTCAATTTTGTCTCTATATTCATTATTTTTATTCAATTTAGTTCATTTTTTTAAATGGAGGAATTTTGGTTCTCCATCCCAAATGAAACCAAATTTAATTTTATATAGGTGTTATATTGATATTTTATTAAATATTTTTAATATAGGGTTAGATTTAGTTTCAAAACTAGAATCAAAACTCTTAAAAGTGGAAAATAACACCATTAGTTTAAAATTTTGAGAAGTTAAAAATAACATGACATTTTTAAAATTTTAAGGGTTAAAAATGGAGAGTAACACTACCACTGTGTCATTTTTAACCTCTTACAATTTTAAATCAATGATGTTAGCCCTCATTCTTAACATTTTCATTCAAATTTTAAACTAATTGTAAACATGAATTAAAAATATTTAATAAAAATGAGAATTTTAATAAACATACGAGTATAATATTGATATAAAAATTAAAATTATTTTCAATTTAGAAAGGACAAAATTGCTACATGTAAAAAATATATGGAACCAACTTTAACAAAAATAATGAATATAAAAATCAAATTGATAAAACATTGACTGTGACATGTAGTATTGATCTTGACATGTGGAATTGACCTTGACACATGATGACTTGACACGTGAATTTTTTTTTAAATAAAATAAAAACTAAAACTAAAAAAAAAAATAACATAAACTCACACATTGAAAAAAAAAAATCATGACTAAACTTAACAAAAATAGTAACTAAATTAGTATTTAAACATTTTCTATACTTTTTGAATTGGATATTCTAGAAGAAATTCCTTAATCAATTTCGAAATCCTTAATCTGAAACATAACTAAGGGAGCAAAAAGGAACACAGAGTTATAGTTCTCTATAAATGCCAAAGTCTCCAAATAACTAAGGGAGGAAAAAACTTGAAGAGAGAAAAGAGAGAATGAGTAAGGTACAAAACAGACTGGTGCAAGAAGACAAAATCTGGTGCAGAAAGAAACAGCCTAAAATTTGCAGTTTCAATTTCAATGGGGTAGTTTACCCCAGGACCCAAAACAGACTTTTCTTCCTGCATTCTGTGAATATTAAATGCATCCCTATTCTACAATTAAAAAGACTAAAATGCTATTTCACACTACATTAGGTCATTGGTGTTGCTACGTATCATCATCACTGTTACCTTCTTTGGAAGGAAGAAGAAGAAAGAGAGCAAACAAATAAATTAAACATTTGAATAATTTAAATATTATTGAACAATATCTAATTTTTAAAAAATCAAATTTTGAATATATATAATTAAAATTAATAAATAATTTTAATGAAAAAAATTATAAAAAAATATTAAAAATTATTAAATAGTTGTTGACGATGGATTACAAGTCAACCTACTTTAATTCCAGCTCAAATTATTTTGTCTCGTAGGTTAAATCAGTCGTATTCAATTTATTTCACGTATAAAAAAATTGAACTTTTTTCAATCCATTAATTACTGTGGCTCAAAAATTTGAATATATTTTACCATGTCTAATTTATAAAGAATAAAATACTCATTTTCAAACTAATGGGAGTACAGTTCGAAATTATGGAGGTACAGAAAGATAAAGCCCATAAAACAACTCTAAAGATCATGAACAAAGGACTAAACTTTGGCTGTGATTGATCCAGTTACGAACCCTCACACCCAACTTTTCACAACTATTTTGTGTTTCGTTTTTTTATTGTCTTTTATTGAGTTAATTTTTTTTCAACCCATTTTCCATTATGATGTAATCCTTTTTACTTCTTATATATAGATTTTGAGAAATATTATTACCTGTACAAAAAATTATTCAATAATTTGTCCATGAGAAAAGAGAAGAGAAAAACAAAAACGAAATTTGAATTGTAAAACAAATAATGCAATAGAAAAAGAAATAGATATTGAGGTTGTAAAAAGATAAAGTTTTAGTTATAATAATCATAGGCCCAAAATATTTTAATTGAAATAATAGGATTTTTTTCATATTTGAATCTCTTTCATAATTACACATCTTTAATCAAACCAATAAAGAAAATAAAATGTAATATATATATTATTTTTTTTATTATATATATATATATATATATATATATATATATATATAACATTTTTTATGTGTTTTGAAACAATAGAAAAACTTATATTGGCCACCAAGAATAAGATAAAGATATTCGTACAGAATAATGTAAAATTCAGACGGAAAGGAAACCAAATATATGTTTAATATTTTAAAAGTTGAACCTGTCAATACCATTATGTATTTATCTACTTCCTTTTTAATAAATTTTTCTAACCTAGCATTTTTTTCTTCTTTGTTTTTTAGTGAAAATTAAATACGATAGTAAAAATATGTTTTTTAAAATTAGACAATTTATTTAGTTTTATATTTATTTTTCGAAAATAAGTTATTAAAAATAATAGAAATATTCATATTTATATTATATTAGAAATCAGAATATATACATAACTTATTTAGATATTGAGATTTATTCTATCTACTGGTTTGAGTTACAACAGAGAAGTGTTATCATACAGTGAAGTTAGGTTTGAGTATCAGATCCACACTTTTTTCTTTTCTCCCCACTATATCACTGTGCCATGCTAAGAGGTGCCAACAAGCCAGGTGCTTTCTTATGCCCCACACAAAAATTATTACATACTTGGAGAATGCATATGTTTCATGTATGAGATTTTAGAGTCTTTGCAACAATTCAGATTATTAACACTAAATTGAACTTAACATAAACGACCTTTGCTTCTATCTTTGGATGGAGTTTTATTGTGTTTGTTTTCAAAGTGTTGACTCGAATTCTCATACTCTATTATGAGTCAAAATATCCTTATACTCCCTCTCATCCATGGCTGCCACTGTTATTTCATCATTCAACCACTGTTTATGTACAGAAGGCAATCCAAATAACCACATACATACATACATATATATATATATATATATATATATATATATATATATAATTACTAATCATAAACATAAAAAAAAATTTAAGGATGTAAACATAGTATTTTATTACTTTCTTGTTTGAAGAAAAAATATTGTTATAGATTTCATTATCCACATTATTTTTTAAAGACAATATCTACTCAATTAAAAATAAATAAATATATTTTTCAATTTCAATGTAGTAATATTTAATAGACTACTAAATAATTTTTAAGCTTAATTATATATAATATCTATTAAATAAAAGAAAATTAAGGAACTAATGCATTGGTTGAGTTTTTCATGTAGTTGACTATAATAATAACATAATATTTTCGATTTAAGATATAAATCATTCAGATTTAATTCTGATTATATATTTATAAATCTTAACATAATTTCACACTAGAGAAATGGATAAATTTGGTGAAATTAAAATTAAAAGAAAATGCAATAGGAGATAAAAACATTGAGAAAGCTTTAATCACGTACCTCTTTGTTTAGAATATTGATGCTATATAAGTACAATAATGGGTGACTTGGTCAGAAAGAGGGTTCAAAGTCTGCTGCAAGAGACAGTGAATATTGAATAAATGATGTAAAGAAATTTGCAACAAGGATTTTGAGCAAAGATATGAAACCTTACCTCTTTAAAATATATATTTGTGGAGATTGGTGAGTTTATGATCCGAATGTTGAGTAGTGTATGAGTTGGTGTGGTGAAATGAAGAACAATTATAGGGCATAAAACATGTGAAAGGTAACCTTGTATTCAAAGAAAAAATGAAGATATATAGATCATCTTTTATTCTTTTTTCAGATTCTTTGAGTGTAATAACCGAAGTGTTGGTAATCCCTGGTTTGAAGTTATGCCTAAAGTGTTTGCAATAACTTGTGTGATCCTTCATTTAATTTGTGGAAATTGTTGAGCATCCACCAATTTTGCAAATCAAAGGCAACTTGGATTCTCAGAAAAGTTCCTTCGCTTGTAACCATGGCAAGAACAAAGGTCACAACAAATGACAATGTCCAAATTTAATTCACAGTACTACATATTTAAATATTTTATGATAAAATATACTATTTAGATTAGAAATTAAGAAAAATGTTAAATTAATGAGAATGATTAAAGTAATTTGATTATTTAATACTGTAGAATTAAAAAAATTTATATTATGTGTGAACCTAAAAATTGTCCTCTTTTATTACTGTTATCGTTGTGTGAACCTAAAAATTGATACCATATGTGTGAACGAGAATAAAATAATCAGTATTTAAAGACATGAATACAAAAAAAATCAGTATTTATTTATTTACAGTAACATTTTTAAAACATGTTGCGATATTAGGATGTATATAGTATCATTTTGAGTAAATGTGATTACACAAATATTAGTAAAAATAGAAAAAGTGTAACCATCTACAGTGACATTTTTAAAAAGTGTTACAATATTAATAAATGTAACTATATTATACCAATAGTAACATTTTTAATAAATGTAGCTATATTATACCAATAGTAACATTTTTAATAAATGTAGCTATTGTTGTAGCTACTAAATGCTGTAGTGTCAAGCAACGTATATCTTAAAGACTTTATACCAGTTTAAATTTTAATAAAGTTAGTTTAAGCTAACAGAATTAATCTAGAATTTTGGAGAAGAAATTTGTTTTTGATTTTGTCTAAAAATCTTTTTTTTTAATCAACTAAAACTCTTGAAATCTTTTAATTCCCAAAATTTTTCTTGAAGAAATTATAGCATTATTTTTTATTACTTGATTAAAAGCACATTTTAACTAAATAAATATCAAATAAGTAAATGTTGCAGAGTAAAAAAGTACTATTTCTGTGAGTGGAATGATATGGTTATGATTTTATACCTCTTAAATAGCTTTTTCACATTGGTGGAATGATTTTGACATTATACAATGGTAATAAATGATACATTTGTTGAAATATTTTAATATCATATACATTATGAGATATCGTGTTATTAATAAATTATAATTGTAAATGATATAATATCAAAACAGTTTTTGACCAGAAGTTCAAAATCACACAAAGTCGAAACATTTTTTAGGGACATCAAAATAGTCATGGAGACTAATGAGTTCTATCTTCATACTGTGTAGTTCTTGAGTTAAATGAGCGTGTTTCTTAAGAAGATCACCAATTCGCGCTTTTGCATGGTCCAACTTAGGATCCCTTCCGACAACACGTTGGCGCATTTCATCAACCCAGGACCTCTCAAATCCAAGTTCAACAGCTACATCACATAGTTTAAGGAATTCCTTTTCTCTCTCAGGATTAACGCTTCCAGCACTTTCACTTCGAAGGAACAATAACATATCTGCCAATGTTTTCAACATCAAAGCTTGAAAGCGATCGCTAAACTTCTCACAAGCTTTCCAAAGATGAGGATATGCTGATATCGCTTGCATTATCAAAGAAATTTGTGAATCATCGAGACCAGCAAAGTGCTTACACTCTTCCAATCTTGTACGAATGTCTGTAAAAGCTGTGAAAAGTTTGAGGAGTAGGTGACATATGAAAAATACGATGGAAAAAAGACAAGAAAAGAGCAATAACCTGGAGTAACCTCCTTCGACTTATGAATTGTAACACCATTATCTGCACCAATTGACAGAGTTTTAATTGCAGCTTCCTCTGATGGAGGTCCATCTTTGGTCCTTTGTCTTCCTATTTCCTCCATATTCTGTGCATCACGAATAAAAAAAGAAATGTTTGTGTATCTTTAAAGTTATAGTACTTTGAAAAGTAGTTGTTTCATAATACACATCGTGTGTTGTTGGTACAACTATAATTTGAGCAATTTTAGTGGTTACCACTGTTTCTTCGAGTCCATGTTGGTATGGAAAACCAGTTTCGTTGTTTGATTCTTTGTGCACCAACTTTTATTTGAAATATTGAATAAGCATCACAAGAGTTAGTGTTTATAGCAGGAAATCTGTTTGCAATCCTAGTAATTTTTAATATTTTATGCAAATGAGTTACCATACAAGTTTGAGATGAAGTTCTAATTACCTCTAAAACAGAAGTTGGTATTGCAAGTTTATCTGATGTCGTAGTTTTCCCAGTGTTGTTTGCCTCTGTTTCATCAGTGAGCTTTACAATGCCAAAAGTTATGTTGATTGATTAGTAAGTTAAGTTTCGTTGTTGTTATTTTTATTTCTTCCATCATGTAGTTCATCAATATCTCATTTTTTAGAAGATTAAAATAAAATATATAAATACCTGAGTCATGTTTGGAGAAGAAATGAGTGGGAAATTTTGGTCCATCGCTTGTGGGTCTGATGTCATTTCACTTTTTCTGTCTATATTTTGGAACTCTTGTGTTTCAGACACCAGTGTTTTTGTTTCAATTGTCTTATGTTGACCTACCATTTCAACTCTGCTATCCGACATAGATTGATTGTCATCATTGAGTTGTGAAGAAGATGATTTAATTTCAGATATAGGTTGATCTTCATGGCTCATTTTGATGGTACTTTGGGTTTCTCCAAGTGGATTTTGTTGGTCTGTCAGGTATATGATCCGGTCGTTGATTTTCCATCCACCAACTCCTATATGAAGTGATGAATAAAAAGTGTTTGGTCATTCCATTTCTCAAATATTTAGAAGACCTTAATGTACAGTTTTACCTGTGAATATGTCTCACGATTAGAGTTTTCATCCACCTCTGAATTTATTGAAGTCCCATTAACCAATTCCTATAAACCATAATCTTTCTCAGAAAGTTTCTTATCTGATTTTTCATTGATCTAATCAACGATAAAAATATATAGAAAAGGAGCATCTCAATAAGTCTTTTTTTTAGAATAATAATAATTATAAATGAAAAGACTGTTTTTTGTATACTATAGTTTAATGTCATTGTTATTATGATTGAATTTCAGTAGGTTAAGTAGGATAGGTTGATTGGTTCTGACCTGTGAAGAAGGCAACTCGGTAGAATTGTTGCTTCCAGAAACTTCATCTAATTTCTGTATTTCATGCATCAATGACTCAATATACCAGCTATAACTTAGAGAGTTTTCCAAACCTGTAGTTCAATATGTAATTAAGGACTTCATTTAGCAATGGAAAACAACGCAACCTCAACATTCCGTGAATGATCATTACATTGTCACAATTAAAATAAAAAGGAAAACAAAATAACGTGTAGACAATTATAAATACTGGTGATTATTCTTGTACTAATGTTTGGTATAAAATTTGAATGAAATAGTTAATTTGTTCATATTTTCTTTAGGAGGAACAAAGAAACATACATGATTTGGTAGTTGAGGGTAGTTATTTGAAATGCAGTTATGATCTAATTCTATGAACAATTAAAAATGTTAGCTGAAGAATTGAAATTTCACAATTGCATTATTAAGCGAAATCAGCATGAGTAGTTTATATATAAAGGTTCCATGGTAAGATGCAATGTTTGCAACAACATATCCATGCATAGTATTTACCTTCTAATAAGGAAAATTTTTGTGGGAGCTGACGAGGAGTAATTGTTGAAGTCAAGGAGAGTTTTGGACAGTTGCGAACAATGCGATACTTGACATTTAAAAATATGGTCTCTTGGTTAAAATTTGAAAGATGCATAAATATTAAAAGTTGGAGTTGTGGAAGTTGAAGTTTGGTGTTTCCTGTGTTGTCGTATTCACATCCAATAAACTCTTGTAGTTGAGTGGCTCCATTTATGATTAGAATCTTCAAGTTGGAAAGATCATTGGATACAAATACAGAGGTGAAACATTTCAACTTATGACATTGTTGAATACGCAATGATTGTAGTTTGGGGAAGCATGGTCGGGGAGAATAAGCAATGATACTAGAATCTTCAATGACATATCTTAATTCATCGCATTCACTTACATATAGATCAATCAACTCTGGTAGGGATGTCAACATAGACCGAGGAAATATTACTTTCAATTTTTGACACTCTTATGAATAATGAATGAGTTGAGATTTTGGAGGGTAAATGAGTTGTTGGTAGTCACCCAAATATGACTCATTTCAGGTAGATCTGTCAACGACAATTCTTCTAACTTTAAACTCACTTGTGGCCCCATCATGCCTCCAACAAAAGCCATTCCGAATATATCTTTCAATGACTTACAATTCCAAATAGTTACCCTTTTCAAACTTGAGAACATTGAAAGGTCACTTTCAAATTCATGCTCATCTTCAACCATGTTTTCCTTTTTATTTATTTTCACTCTTGCAGGAGTTACTATATGCTTCAAACCATCACACTCATATATACGCAATTCTTCCAATGAAATCAAGGTCTTAGCTACAGATGTCGTAAACAATGACCCTAACATTGGACATGAATGTATCGTAAGAAGTGCAAGGCTGGACAGAGAAAACGATCCTGAAAATCAATTAAAAATAAGAAAATGTTAGTCTATAAGAGTTCATAATGATGAATAATAATCATCCAAGACAATTTTATTATATAACAACTTTATTAAAAAAAATTATCTCCAGGGACAAACCCAAAACATCAAATAATCAGGTGATAATAATGAAAAAGAATCATCCAATACACTTTTCTTATGTCCATTGCACATTTTCACTATCCATTTTCTTTTAATAATTTCAGATTTAATTACCTTGTTTAATCTCTATATTTACAGAAACTCCATCTTAGTTTTGGTTCCTATATTCTAATAGTATATTTTTCAATCTATATGATACCATTTGTAATTTAATTTACTCATCAAGATAACATATATAAAATTTTATAAATAAAGCGATATCTATTGAGTAAATAGTTTATAATTTTATATTGAAAATATTTAAAATTGAAATATATTTCTCTTTTTCTCTTACTACGTGATCTAATATCATGTATAATGTTTTTAACAATTAATATTCTTATATTTTTCATATACGACAATGGATTCATAGTTTTAATGAAAAAAAAAAGAAATCCAAAACTTATCCCACAAATTTTAACTAACTAACTAACTATATTAAAAATATAACTGTAAGGTAAGAAACACACTTATTGGATACATTTCAAACAAAAATCTAGATTCCATTCTTAAGGATTAATGGAGCCAGTTTCAATTTGTTAATTGCTATTACCAAACATTTGATATTAAGAAAGTTATATATACATAATTTTTCTTAATATAATACTAAAACATCCACGTATTTATAATTTTGTAATTGTTTAAAATATTCACCTTAATAAAAATACCTAAACAACGTGTGCGTTTCTATATCTAGTTTTATTTAATAGCATATATTTTATTGAACATGCAAAAAATAATAAAATGTACAAATGTGGGTTAAAGATGGTTATGAGATGTAAATGGAAAATGTACCTGAGTTATGGTTCACAATAGGTGGTGATGGAGTTGAAGTACTTTTTGAAGAAAATATCAATCGGTTAGACTCAAAATGTTGATGCTCATTTTCTTCGATAATTTTATCTTTTTCTTTTTTTTCATCTTGGTGTGCTGATGGAACAACATCTCCAATTATTTGTTCAAGCATATTGCAGTTAGTTATAACAAGGCGTTTTAATTGAGGTAGGCCTCCTATGGTGCCGACAGGGAAGACATATTTTAATTTTGTACATTCATACACCGCTAAATATTTAAGATTGTGGAAAATTTTGGATTGCTCGAAATGTCCAATTGTGAATTCATCTTTGCTTTTCTTCGTTTTGTCGTCATTTGTTACTATATGCTTCAATATATAACAACGAGATATTTCTAATGATTTCAACTGTACCAAACCTCGAGCCATGTCATATGTGAAGAGAGATGTCAACTCACAACAATTTACTACATTTAGGTTCTCTAATTTTTCAAAAGATCCATCGGTAGGTACACAATCATGCCATAAAGCTCTTAAACACCACATATCTACGATTGTCAAGCTACACAATTCGGAGAACACATTTCCTACCTTATTCAAATGATTGCTAGTGTCAACCAAACACTCTATTTCAGAACTATATATCTGCAGTTGATTCAATTCACTCATACTTGCTCCACTTTGAAATATATCAGGTACGATATTTTTTGCACCTCCCTTAATGTTTCCCATAATTAGCTCTTTTGCGCTTTTGGTCATATGCATAATAATCTCATTTGATATGTCAAAATGATTAAGCGCTAAATATGCATGATAAGAGCAAAACTCATCTTGTGGAGAGTAATAATTGAATTCTTTGTATCCTAACACAATTCCATACCTTTTTAATGTTTGGGGGAGGACACTAAAGAATTCAACGTTTCCATTCCAATAGTACTCTAAGATATATAATTCCTCTAGAGATGTGATTAGTTTGATCTCTTCAAAGTTCTTCCTTTTAATGTAACAATCACTAAACTCTAACAATTTCAAGTTTAGAAGTTGTGTAAATCCAACATCGGTTTGTAGTTCAAGGAATGAAGGCAATGAACATCGACGAAGTGAAAGACTTTGAAGTTTCTTCATATCTCTTACAAAGGAGATGTCACTCAATTTCTAATACTGAAGGACTAAACAACGAAGATTTTGTAATGTTTTGAAAGACATGGTTGACAACTGCAGCTCGTTGTCATAATTTTTATTACTAACAATCAAAACTCTAAGTTTTTCCATTTTTTCAAAAATTGCATCGGATACTTCCAATTGTGTTTGTATGCTTAAAAACTCAAGATTGGAACAATCCATATCATTTGAAAATTTCACACACCATAGATATCTCATTGAACCATGCTCCAAAGTTACATCTTTTTCTAGTTCACACTTGATGACCTTATTCTCATTCTTTGCTATCCATTGGGCTATATCACGAACCAAGTCATGCATTTTGACATGTTTATCACCTACATCCAACAACAAACAGGAACTTACAAGCTTAATCTTGGCTGTAGTCACTTCGGTCCTTGCTTCTTCGTACGTGTCAAATCCATCAACCACACCTAATCCTATTGCACATCTTATTAAACCTTCGATTGGAATCTCATAATCTTCAGGGAATGCAGAGCACAACAATAAAAGTGATTTAGCTTCTTCAGTGTCTAGATTATCGTAGCTTAACTGTAAACACTTATAGGGATCTTGCAAACCTTTTCCAATGTTGATCTGCTTAGAACTTCTCAATTTATTCAAAGCAGAACGCCATATGTCCTTTTGTTTTTCCTTCAAGCTACTAGCAACAGCTACAATGGCAACAGGCAATCCTTTACATTCATTTGAAATTGATCTTGCCAAATCCGTAATGGTTTTAGGGGTGTCTTTAGATATAACTGCTTTGTTTTGGAAGAGAACCCATGCTTCTTCATCAGTTAAGATTGGTAGATTAATTGTTTTTTGACAATCCATTAAAGTACAAACTTCTTCTGATCTTGTGGTAATCAGAATCTTGCAGCCTTTATGATGTTCAGAGGAGGGAATCCCTATGCGACCAAAATCAAGTTTCTCCCACACATCATCTAAAATAATAAGAATATTTTTTTCCTGTGTTAATCTCATGCATAAGCGTTGGGCTCTTTCCATTTCTTGGTTTTCTGGAAATGTATATTGCAATGAACTTGCAATTTTTTCTTGAATCCTGGGAATTTCTACTGTATTAGACACAGGCACAAAAATAACTTTGTCAAAAAGATGCTCAGCTTCTGCTATCTTCTTAACTTCCATTGCTAAAGTGGTTTTACCACAACCCCCCATTCCATACAATCCAATTATGCCAACCCCATCATATTTCAATGCTTTCATTACTTGATCATAAGCATATTTTCTACTCTCAAAATTCATACTTTTTTCTGTGAGAATATCAAAAGTGTTTGAAGGAATTGAGGCAATGCGTTCAAGTTGCATATATGGTCTACCTTTTTGAATAATCTTTTCAAGCTCTGCTTTTTTATTTGCCAACTTCTTTCCTAAACGATATCGCCAAATCCAATTTGGGCAATACCCCAAACAACAACTCTTTTTGGCTTTTGCATCTTTTAGCAAACAATCCACATCTTTTGAATCACTCTTAGCATTCTCCAACCACTTATCAATGACTTCATCAATTTTTATGTTTTGTCTCTGAGCATGTGTGACACGTCTTTCTACATTCTCTCTTGTTTCGGTCAAGTTGTTTTCTTCTTCTTCAACCTCTTTTACAAACTCATTAAAGCAAAAAGAGTATTGTAATTGATTGAAACCCTTACACACCAAATCTTTTGAAATATCAGCCAGAAGACCATAAAGGGTGTCCATTTATTCTCCCCACTAAATTCAACTTATTAATGTGATACTACAAAACAGATAAGATCAACATATTAGTAAAATAAAAAAAATCGATTATTAAATTATTTGTTGTAATAAGTTTTTGTGTTTAAAATAATGATTTATTAAAGAGAAGTAAAATAGACTAAGGAGGAATATTTGATAAAGTATACAATTCTATACAATTTTACATAACAAGAAGTGTTTTTTTAATGAAAAAACATCTTGCATTATAGTTTACCTTTTTCTCTTTCATTCAACATGGAACACGGATATTTTTTGGTTGGCATGGAATTTGTAAAAAGTTATACGTTTAAAAAATATTTTTCTTTCCTCCAAAGAATTAATCAATTCAAATATGAATATACTTAAATGGCATACAAAATTTCCGCCTCTCCAGATAAATAAAGTAACCTTAAAAAAGTTGTCTCTAATATACTTTTCTTAGAATAATTATCAATTTAAAATACTTGATTAATGTGAATCGTGAATCACAAAGTGGAAACAAAGGTTATTAGGTTATTTACTGTAGTTGAGACAGGAATTCATTGAAGTAAAATGGATAAATCTGTATTAATATGGATCCACAGTGATCATTTTTTTGTGAGAGTCAGGCTTTTGGAAAACAAGTTGGAATTTTTCTCTCTTTTTCTTTTTCTTAATCTTTGAAGCTATTCATTGAAGACAATGAATTGAGAAGTTTAATGGATCTAGTTCAATGTAAAAGATTAAACTTTATGTGGTAATGAACCTAATATAGCTAACAAATTTTGAGTTGAATATTGTTGTTGGTTTTAATGCTGGAATAAGAACTATCTTGACAAATACGATATGTAATGGAATGAGTCCTTATTTATTATTAGTCTTTTTCTCATAAATAATAATTTAACGATGAGATTCAAAAAATTTAACTTGGTTATAAATACAATATGATTATTTATATGATTCAATTTATCTACAATTTATTACTTATTCATTAATTAAAAAAATATTATGAATTATTTTAAACTTAATCAAATATTTATAAATTCATTACTTTCATATATTACTTTTTTAAGTTTCTTTTAAAGTATCTAAGTTTAAAAGAAAAATAGAAAATGATTATTAATATATATAGATCTAATGTTATCATTATTTTATTTACACATTTATAAATGATCTAATAACTATGATACACATATACGATACCTATATGACACGTATTCGATATGTCGATATGTTTATTTTCAAAATAATACGATACGAATACGATACGTGATACATACATGATATATGAATATTGAAAAGTCTACAATAATTCTTACAAACGTAATAAATATATGATTGTTAACGTATGAATCCAAATTTTCTAATTATAAATCAATTATTTTGGTAGCCGAAACCTGGTAACTAATGTTAGTGACCAATTTTAAAACCAATTCATAATTGAAACTATTTTAATTATCAATTTAGAGACTAATTATAATTTTTGGAAACTATTTTAGTTGTCAATTTGGTCACTATTTAGTGACTATTTTTTTTTTGTCAATAAAATTGGTCACTATTCAAATATTTTATTGTAGTGTACTACGACTTTATAAATTAGATACTTCATTGTTAAATATTGTTAAAGTATCATAAAGTATCCACGTGTCGAACACGAATAAGTGGCTCAAGTTGAAGTATCAATGCATCATAGTCTAATAATAAAAAGTGTTTACAAAAGATTTAATATTTAAATAAATGATATTATAAAATTAAAATTTAGACCACACCCAAAACACCCTTCAAGTTTCCCTCAAAAATTAACTTTTACAATATAAATATAAATATAAATATATATATATATATATATATATATATATATATATATATTTATTTATTTTTTTTCTTTTTTTT
>Ga0209589_1008653_pt1 | contig 15784 bp, 8 predicted proteins | sample CowpeawhiteBW_FD_187525 | JGI IMG/M metagenome (GOLD analysis project Ga0209589, IMG submission 187525) | Root nodule microbial communities of legume samples collected from California USA - Cow pea white BW (SPAdes) (version 2) | ecosystem: Host-associated > Plants > Roots > Nodule | place: USA... | reverse complement strand
TTTTTAAAATTGATTTTTTTTTTTTTTTGTATCTAGTTTTCATCATGGAGCGTATGAATTAATGAGTTTGCAAAATAAAGCAAATGTATAAGAAACATGTTTAGTCATAAATATATAGCAATTGAAGAATTTAGAGTAATGAAAGATGTAAGATCAATGAGAATTTCTTTTAAAAACTTTAGTATAATAATTTTAACATGACAGTTGATTTAGGCCTAATAGTAGAGTTAAATATTCTTAGCTTATTTAGTATTTTATTTTAAAATGTAACTATAATTCAACTGTTATTATTAATGTATGTTTCTTTTATTACATTTTTTCATAAGATATATTTATTAAATATTCTATAAAATATAAATATAATTTTCACTTAAAAAACCAATGATTGAAAGTGGAAATTGATGTTTTAAATTGCACGATTTCTCTGACACCCTTAAAGTATATATATGATTACCTACAATTGTGAATCCTCTCTCTCTATATATGTATATCTTTCAAATTTTGATATGAATAAAATGAGAGAAAAAAAGAGAGATTATCATCATATAAACAAAAAATACTATTGTCTTAATTGGTTCCTTTTTATACTTATTAAAAGAGTATTTCTTCATGTGTGTGTCTTTTTCTCATTTTTTGATGCTTTTGAATAGTTATATTTTTCTTTCTTTTACTGAAAACCCTCTTTTAAGAAATTGTAATGGGAGAAATTATATGAACACATAACACACTAGTAGAGATAAATAAGTGTGAAGATTTAACTTCACTATCGAAAAGATTTGGAAGATCGAGAATGGAGAGACTATTATTGTGATATAAAATCTTAGGGGAGTTTAGGTACAAATAGGAAGAGGAGAGATATTAATTCTTCAGAGGAAAATAATTAATTTTTTTTCTTTCTCATATAGGTATATATAGGAACTCCACCTCTAAAAAGTGGGTGGGGACATAAAAATCATTTTGGAATGAAACTTGAATGAAAGGAACCTAAGAGGGCCATAAGGTAAAAAATTGAAGTTATATGCAATAATAGAATATAAAAAAGAAAATGATTTTTTAACTATTAAATTTTTATAACTTTTTCTTACAACTTCATGTGTCATCTTTTAAATGGTCTTCCATTTCTCATTTTCTCATTTTTTATATATTTAAACCAATTAGAAAATAATATATCAAGTTGTAAGAAAAAATTGTCAAATTTTAGTTGTCAACCTGTCATTCTCATATAAAAAAAGTATTTTTAGTTATAGGTGATATATTTTACTTTTTATTCGTTCTACATTTGATTCGTAAAGAAAAAGGTAGAATAGATTAAATTACAAAAGATTTGTGGATTAATTCGTTATTTTGATCAACTTATATAATTATAGTCTTACATGTATGAGATTACACAAAATTGTGTTAAAAATTAGAAATTGTGAAAGAGATTCATTCTTAAGAGGAAATGTTGATAATTCAAGTGTAGATATGAGTTTTATAATAGATAAAAGTAAAAGAAAAATATCTTAAACAGAATTAAAACCCATAAATTTATTATTTTAAGATTTTGAATTAAAAATAATATTAATTTTTTATTTTCTATTTAATAACTCAAACTCTAAATATTCATGAGATTTTGTCTTGATTAATTGCTACGACATTATTTTAATTGTGTTGGTTAAGTATAACTTCTTTGTGCTTTAAAATATGATATTTTAGAGTAAAGTAGTTTTAATAAAAAGATTAAATTGATTATATTTCTAAAATATTGACGAGGTTTAAAAATAATATGATATGTGAAAAAAGAAAAATAAAAATGGCATATATATATATATATATATATATATATATATTATTATTATTATTTAGGTAGTCCCATATTCTTATCCTTCTGTGGCCAAAATGTTTTGTCCCCCAGTCACCTCTCCTTGCCTTTTTTGGAGTGGAGATAATGCTTAACATTTTTAACATGAATTTGTTGAATTTAGGTGCAATAAAGAGAAACAAAGAAAAGAAATAAAGAAAACCAGAAATGATATATTTTGTCCTCATTCACCACCTCCCCTTACCTTTTTCTTTTTTAGAACATCGAACAATGTTCAATATTCACACATTCATACTATCAATTCATTGAATTGGTGTACAATAATAGAAAAAAATATGTATAATAAATGATTTCTTAAAAAGGAAAATTTAAAAAGAAAAATTAGTATATAAATTTATAAATTGTACAATTGTATATGAATTGAAACACACCAAATGTTCATATATTCATAAATTAATTCTTTCCAAACTTATTTGAACTTACAATTTCAAAATATTAAATTTTGTTGGGATATGTTTCGGATGGTTGGATTATAATCATTGAGAGATTACATTTTGTATATATATGATATTAGTCTTACACATATAAGTCATTTAATACCATTTTTACTTAAAAATCTTAAGACAATAGGGTCATGAGTCTTTCATTTAATATAGCGTTTAACTTTAACTTTATCTTTTCTATTCAACGTGGAACTTTGACTTACACTCGAATTATATTATAACAAATTTATTTATAATAGTAGAAGAATTTAATTTGATTTAATATGGTAAATAATGTGAATAAAAAAAATGATGATAACCCTAGTTGTACCAAAAATTGATGAGTCGCATCTATTGAGGACCTTTATTATGTCATCATATTTATGTAGACACTTTGTGGTGGTTGGGAGGAGTCGTCCCCCACATGAGGATCTAGATTTGCTTCTTAGTGCTTTCATGGAGGTGCTAATTCTTCAAATGCCTTTTTATTTTTATTTTTTGTCGTTCTTAGTGGAAACTGGAAATATCATCATGATCCAAAACCACTGTCACCTTTTGAGTGATGATCATATATCCCACAAAGTAGGGGCACATTTTAAAGTATATAGGACAATCGCCACTGCTCTATGCTACCAACACTCTTTGCATCAACATTTTATAATTATTTAATTTCAGTCATTCAAAATTTATGTATTTTTTTTTTAACATACACAATTCTAAGAATCATGGGAATGTGGAATCATAACTTTTAAGTTCACGATGATATGTAATATGCGATATTCTAAAAAAAAAACTAATAATTCTAAAATGTAAATTTTTCACGACAAGAAAACATAATTCTCATCACAGTTATTTTTATTTAAAGGTCTGAATTTAAAGATAACAAAATTCTTTACTTGTAATTTTTTTCTATCATTTCTATATAAATTTCATTACACACATCTTCATTAACATTCATAAATTTTCTAATACTCGTATCTTTCATCCACACTCATCCTCTACTCACATCGATCTTCTTCATTCACACTCATTCTTTTGTTTCTTGACACATCTCTTTCACCTACATTTTTTTTCTCATTTTCTTTATGGATATTTGTCTCCTCATCTTCTTTATTCATACCCATTTCCTTCACTCACATTCATCTTTTATTTACACTCAGAATCCATTTCTTTTTCATTTATATTATTTAAACATGAATGTATTATATTTTTTATTAAGTTATTGTCATTACAAATGTCGTCAAACTGACACTAAATTACTTTAATTAAAAAATTAATGATAATTTGGCTTAATCGACAATAAATAAAATCGGTCTTTGAAAGTCGATATTAATAAATTAACATCTATAATTTTAACGTCGCATACATGTGTGACGCAAAATTAAAGCTAATAGTTATTTAATGTCTTGGATTTTATTCACCGATAACAAGTATATTAAATAAAGATATTACGACTCTAAGTAAAATGTACAGTAACCTTACCCAAAGACTATGTATTATTAATATATTAACAGTAAGGACACATCGAGAGATCCACAACAAAAGAATTACAACATACTTACAACATACTAATATCTATTATTAACTTATCCTATGTCTAATCCTTTGACTTACAAAACTGTAGAGGTGTATGCGGTGAAAATTTACATGTTGCCAAAACAAATTATTTTAGAAAGAAAATGCCTTTAAAAAAAAACTAATATGAGTTTAAATATTATATAGGACGAGAATTATAGCTCGAAGAATACAAATATTTTTTTATATAAAAAAAGAGAGAGAATTAATGTGATAAGAAAGCAAAACCTATAAGGTCTGCTCAACGAGGAGTGTTACGTTATAGAAAAGGAAATCCAAACCTTTTTAGTTGAAAATATCATAACCTTTTTAAATATTATTCCTTTTATTTATATATCAGATAAAAAAACAAATATTTTTTAACACTAAATCATTTGTTAATTTCAAGAATATTTTATATGTGCTACTAGGTAAATATTTAAAGGTTTAGATACTTTTTTTGTCCTCATTTTCGTAATGTTTGTTGCGGATGATCCTCATTTTCGTAATGTTTGTTGCGGATGATCCTCATTTTGACAGAATGTTTAAAATGGTCATCATTTTTACCGAATGTTTAAAATGGTCATCATTTTCGCAATTCATGTTTTATTTGATCTTTTTTGTAACGCCGTTTAAATCATTAATGGAGCATTGTACAGGTGGCACAATTTGTATTAGGGTGTGTTACGTGTACTGTACATGTGTGGTAATTAGATATTTAGGGATAAATAAGTGACCTAGGGTTTTGGTAAGGAATGTTTGGGCAGTTGGTGAGTTTGACAATCTTGTTCTTCCATTCTCAATTGGTGTTGTTGCAATCTTCTTCTTCCTGCAATCCCATTATATAGATATGTTACGGTCCCAATCTTCTTCTTTTATCTTTGGTTGTAATCGTTGGAGGCAACCGTGTTCTATCACTTCGTGCACCGTTGGTGGTTCAACGAGAAATGGATTAACCCCGATTTGTAGCTGCGGAGATTTGAGGATGGCAAGAACTCCAAAGAATATTGGTAGAAAATTTTGGGTACAATCTATTTTTTATTTTTGTGTTAATAATAAATTGGTTTTAATTTTTGGTTTATTGATTTACAGAGTGGTGGTTCCAATAATGTGGCTGCAACTTTTTCAAATGGTGGTGTTGATGAAAAGGATGTCATCATCATGACACAAATGAGGGCAGATTAATGATGATTTGGAGAAGTCATTGAAGGTTGCTGAGAAGATGCTGCAATTAGTAATAGGGTTCACTTGTGTTATTATTGTATTATTCGTACTGTTATTGTGTGTAATCTTTTAAAGTCCAATCTGTTTTGTACTATTTTTAAATGAAGAAATGAATTAGTTTGATTATGTTGATATTAGTCCCAACATGTTCAAAATAACATCTTAATCTGAGCATTGAAGTAAGTGATATTGATCTAAGCTTGGAAAAAATTAAATTAATCTAAGTCTGCAAGAAGTTAAATTCATAACATTAATTCATCCTCATCAAAATGCACTACATCAATGTTTGGCAAAAGTGAAATTGAACGAAGTTTAAGAAAAGTCAAAATGCAGTACATTAATAATGAATTCTACATCAGAAATTCCAAAAAATAACTAAGACGTTTGTAGCTGCTATCATGGCCTCCTCCTAATTTGTAATTTCATCCTAAACTGCTGAGATGGTTCTTCTGGTGTTGGTAGTGGTACTGCTTGACTCTCCACTTCATTCCTTGGTGGTTGAGTTGTTTGAGTTTCAGCAATTGGTGCATTCTCAGCAGTTTGGGCATCTGGTGCAGTCTCAGCAGGTGTTGCAATCTACTCATCCACAAGCTTATTTGGACAATTGTTCCTGTTATGTCCAATCTGACGACATATGCTACATATTTTTCTATGACCTCCTTTGTTGATTTGTGTGTTATCGTTTCTCAACTCCCACTCTTCCACCTTTTTTTTTCTTTGGTCTTCCTGGTAAGATCCTCTTATGTGGTGGATGGATGTCAGGGTAGGGATTTTTTTCCATAAGACTTCACCATTGACGGGAAAGATGAAGAAATTTCCCTAATTGCAAAATTCCCCCTAAATTGAAAAATTAACATTAATTAGTCATATGTACAATACACATAATACACCCTGTTACAAACTGTCACTGTACAATAATTTAAACGGTGTTATAGAAAATGACCAAATAAAACACAAATTACGAAAATGATGACCATTTTAAACATTCGGTAAAAATGAGGACCATTTTAAATATTTTGTCAAGATGAGGACCATCCGCAACAAACACCACGAAAATGAGGAAAAAAAGGTATTTAAGCCATATTTAAAAGACTACAAAGAGTCAATTCCAAAAAACACAAGATATAATTCTAAGCTCCTATATGAAAATCACACTCGCTCAAAGATTAAATTGTATTTTCTTAAAAGATGACCATTGTAAATGCAATTGACTTTAAATGCAGTGATTGAATATAATAATGGAACACATACACATATTTATTATTTTTACACATTATTTTTTGTTTTTTGTTTTTTGTACCTTCTCTTTTTAAGTCAAACATTTTTTTCTTTTGTTATGACTGATTACTATATTGTCTTAAAAGATAATCTTGTGAGTAATGCGATTTTTTCAAATTTATTTAGTTTAATTATTATTATTTTTAAATATATTATAAAAAAAAACAAATTTTATTATAAATTCATAAAGATTTTTATCCTGAAATATGGGATAGGTGATTGTCTTTTTGGAAGTTTAGATCTTTAAAAAAATATAATATATTTCATGTGAATATATTATATGCGATCTTTGATGATTTTAAATATATATATATATACCCAAACCAATATTTTATTGTTTTTTTATGATATATATTTGTTTCTTCTAAAAACTGTTTTTCCTTATCATGCGGGAACAATTTTTAATTTTCAAATGTATATATACAAGTTTAATATTATTTTAGGTAGTATTGTCGGGTCTTTTTAGAAATAGTTATTGTAAATATCTAATATTATGAGATATGAGTCCAATTCAAACATAAAAAATATATTTATATTACTTTTAACCAAATATGGGTCTTAATTTTTATATGATGTTCAATTTTTTATTTTTATTTAATGATTGAATTTAGATTTATACTTGGATTTTCAACTAAAACATACTGATATTTTTACTTTATTGAACTAGTTTATAAATATTCAATCTAATTTATTCAATATTTTCATAGTTTGCATACTTTTTCATACTTGATTTTCAATATTTATAAACTTTTGAGAATTATTGTTGTTATGCAATTATAGCGTTATCACTATTTCGAATCACATATTTTGGACAACATACCATATTTTATTGATTTTTAGGGTTCTTTTAAGAAGTATACTTGTATCTTTTAACACTGCTATTAAATTTTATTTCTAATTTTTCTTATATAGTCATTCTTTATGGAACTGTGAGAGGTACAAATTTTTTATTAATTGTAAGTGAAGTTTGGCTGAAACCACAAAATGCATTAATACTTCTTTTTTAACATGTGGACAAATCAAGATAATAAAACTTAGAAAAATGATAACTTATGTGGGATATACTTATTCTACACCGTTTTACATCTTGATTAAATTGGTGAAATATTTTGATTAAATTAACATAATTGTAGGTTAAGGTCGTAAAAAGTGTCATGTTGGTATGTACAATTTTAATGATATATATATATATATATATATATATATATATATATATATATATATATATATATATTAACACTTTAAAACTTAATAACTAATTATCCTTTCAAGTACATGATTCATAAGGTTATTTTCAGACAATTTGAATATTTTTATTTGATTATAACCGCTACTTGTTTTTTTTTTTTTTTTTTTTTTTTTTTTTTTTATTTTTTTTTTTTTTTTTTTTTTTTTTTTTTTAGTTTTTATAAGTTTATTCTGAATTTTGTATTTTTCTTTTCTTTTTAGTATAATGCTTCCAACTAAATATGTAAGATTTTATTAAAGAAACTTACAAAAAAGATCATACTTTTAAAAGTGGTAGGTTAAACCTTTAAAAAAGGGGTCTTTGACGGGTACAAGAATAGACTCCAAACTAAAGGAAAATTCAAATTTATTAAATCTTAGTCTATTTTCTTCGTGACAAAATTTATTAAAGTTTATTCCATTTGCCTCCATCTCCAAAAACTTTATCGCACTTACAATTTTTTTTTCTTTCACAAACTAAAACTAAATTATACCTATATTAATTGTTAGACCTTTTTTGTATAATTTTTATAAGCTAATTTTAATTCTAAAAAAATAATTTACCATCTTTATTTATTTTTATTTTATAAGTATTTATAAAAAAAATCTAAATATATAAACTCTTCATTTATATAGCCAAGTGACACATTGTGTAGCAATGTACATGACATTCAAATTTTATGTTAATGCGACCTTCTTTTTTTTTCATTGAGGCTTTCTGCTGTATATATCTTATATATGGATTTTGTAAGAAATTCTGTGTATCTTAAATTGGTGAAATATATAATTAGTACATGAATCAAATTAGACTCTAATTAAATGTATACATAAAAACATGACTGTGATCATAGGCTATGCACACTATTTTTTCAAGTTTCAATGTAAATTTATTAATTGTTTAAAGTTCAAAAGAGTATGGTATCTTTAAGCCAAATAGATATTTAACTCGTAAATTTGATACAACATTTTATCGTACTTGAATCCTAATCAAATTAAATTTTTGAAAAACAGGATTTAGTCAAAATTCATCTAATGTCTGATTAAGGTACATGCTTAGTATTGCAATAAGATGAGATGAATTCCTTTTTAGGGTTAAATATGTTTTTGGTCTTTCAACTTTTAGTAAAAATTATAATTAATTTTTTTTGGAAATTTTAAACCAATTTAGTCGTTCATTTTTAGAAATGCGTGAATTTAATTCTTTAAATAATTTTTTTAAAGTTTATTTGACATTTTAAACGTGTTTCTCATTTAACATTGAAGCAAAATGTGTCAAACGGTGTAAAAAAAATAAAATACTATAATAAAATGTGTTTGAAACATCTAATCAACTTAATAAAATTTGATAAAAAAAAAAATTAAATCTATACATTTACACAGTTGAAAAACTAATTGGTTTAAGTTTCCAAGAAGAACTTCCAATTTTCATTAAAAAAAAAAGGACCAAAAACATATTAACCTTTTTAAAAAAAATAATTGCAACATAAAAAACATTTGACACGTCTAACTCATTTAACAATGGCTATTAATTAACTGGTCTTTTTAATGAATAACACAACATATAACTGAAATTAAGCAACATAAACTTAACTCGATGATTAAAAGTCTGAACTTTACAAAAGTGTATACTCGGTGGATTTTATTTAATGTGAAGGTGAGAGTTTCGAAAGTGACTCTTTTGTTTTATTTAAGTCTTATTACCTTTTGCATCGTTTATAGGAACATACATGGTTATAAAAATTAAATGTGATTACTTGATAATTAAAAAACCTAATATCGTGACATATATAGCTATAGCTTTCGCCATTGATTTGATCAGTGGCACTACAGGCATCATAATTTCATAATTAATTAGAGACTTAAGACTCCATTTGTCTAACATGTGATGGGAAACAAACTTTGAATATATGAAGATTTCTCCTGATTTTTTCAGATTCCATATCCAACACCTAAATTTTCATAGCCTTTTTCCCTTACTTTTTTTTACATCCAAAATTACCTTTTAAATCTCTTTACCTACTATAAGGTTGAGATAGGCCAAAGACAACATGATCCGTTGTTGAAGATGGTAGATCAGAAAATGTAGCTGAGAAAGAAATTTTTCATCACTCTCTCTAATTTGTTCAATGTTTATGGTTTAAGATTACAAATTAGCCCGATTAATTTCATTTAATACAAATCTTCGAATGTTTAACATAGTTTATATATAAAAGACTTCAATTAGAATAATTGAGTATCAATAGTTGATACAGTTTATTTAGAAAATACAAAATATTACCCATGGTGAATTAGGTTTTTGGAAATATAGGGTTTGTGCAGAGGTGGGTTTTCTCTTTTTGCAGTGTCACGTCAAAACTTTATGCGCAAGACTTATACCAATGTTGAAATTTACAGAACTCAGTGAGAGTTAGTTCTGTCCCATCATCGATCCTAAATATTTATCGACAAGTTTTTTGTACGTTATATTGGTAAAATTTATAAATTTCGTTTTATTATATATATATTCTTCTGCAATGAAATGAATTTGGTTTTAAGGGTTTTAACTTGATCATGAAAAGTTACTAATAACGAGTTTTCTGGTTAAGTAACAGTAGCAGACAAAATTAATTAACCTGGTACAATGTTTATCTGGTTTAATTATGATAAATAGGGTTATTATTGCTATATATGCAGGCAGAAGAGTGAGTGAAGCAATCCACTGAAGCATAAGAAAGCAGCATGAGTGGTGCATCAGAAAACCCTATTCATGACAGTACTCAAGGTAAGGCTTCTTCTTCTTCATCAACAACGTTGAAACTCTTTGGTTTTCCGTTAACTTCATCGGAAAACCCCATCAACAAAGAGATTCACGTGGTGGCGGCGGCGGCAGCGAGAACCGCCGTTTCTCCTCCTCCTCCTCCTCCTCATTGCCCTTACAAGAGATTCAAGTGCCACTTCTGCTACCGTGAATTCGCCAATTCACAAGCTCTCGGTGGCCACCAGAACGCTCACAAGAGAGAACGCCAGAAAGCTGCTCTCTCACCCTTCGGTTACTTTCGCTACCATCAACGCCTCACGGCACCGCCGGCTCACTCTCCGATCGTGGTTCCGCACGGTGGATCAAGACCGTTGGTTGGTCCACGTGACAGGGCTCAGCGACCATGGCTCTCGTGGGACACTGATCATGATGATGATGATCGTAGGGTTGGGTTAGTGAGGCCAATGGGTGCAGGTGCAGTTAGCATTGACACAGTGAGGGAAGTACACAATATTATTAATGATGGTGATGATGGTAATGGTGGTGTTGATCTTAACTTGAGTTTGGCTAACAAAGCTTTCAATTTTAGGGACAAGGAATTTGGCAGGTGTAAGAGAAGCTGAATATGGACCCAAAAACCTTCCCAGTACTACTTTTTGTGCTTATCACTTTCGCTGCCCAAATTACACGATAGGGATGTTTTGGCTTTGCTTCCAACACCATGATTTATATATAGTACCTTTTTTCCTCTCTTCTCTCTGTAGGTACACACCCTTTGTTAAGGGTATTTCATCTCAACCCTATACTTGTATCATCAGGGTTAGGTTATGTTATGTGTCGTATATTATATATCTCTCTCTTTGTTTTTGTAAATAAATAGCTATATAGTTTATAAAGTTTTCTTTTTATTTGTTAGGGAAAGAGAAAAATCTATGCATGTATGTATTCTGGTGATGGAACAACATATTTATGGTCTGGAATTCTCTAGAACAAGAGCTACCTTGAATTCTCTTTTGATTTTTCTTCTCTATTCTTTTGTACTTTGACAAGATTTTTATAATTTAACTAACAGTTAAAAGTCCTATTTTTGAGGTTCTAACTTGTTGAATTTAATATTCAAAATGGTTTATTAGTTTAAGATTCAAAAAAAAATATAAACTAATGTTTCATTTTAGAAAAAAAAAATCTATGAAACTATAAATGAATGAACCCAGAGAGATTCAAGGTAGACCCTTCCCTTATATTTGCCCTAGTTGCCAAGGCCTCTTATTCCTCGTTCTAAATATATATAATGTGTCGCCTTAGAAAATTTTTCCACCAAATTCGTAGAACATGAGCTTTATGATTCCACGTTTGTGACTAAATCATTCTAAACTCAAATAGGTAAGCTATAATTGTCTTTACTTTTTATTGTTATTTTTAGAATTTTGTTTCATCCGTATAAATTTTAAGATGCACCTATTATGATTCTCACCAGACATTCTCATCTCTCTTTCTATCTTTCGGTGTATATCACCGCCGTATATACGTAGTTGTCATTCATATACGGTTAAAGATATACACGAGATAGATGGAAGAGATGGAATGTGGTCATTATGTTGGTCATGGGTATGTGAGCAATTGGGGCATGCAGTGCGAAAATATGCGTCGCCGTCGTGGTACAAGCAATGCACCGCCGTCCACGGTGGTTTCTGGGTACACAAATTATATGAACAGGACAGAGTCAGAAATGAAGAGGCAGTGGCGCGTGGGAAAGGACAACTCTTATGAGACGGAGATGAATGGATCACTGAGAAAGATACCATGGTTGACGAAGAAAAAGTATGGGACAGTGACCCATAATTGCTGATCCTCAAAGACAGCAACAAAATCACCAATTTTGCCTTGTTTTTTATGTAGATAGATCACAAGAATCTATCATAAAACAATTTTTTGGTTCATCACAATATTCCTACACCAGAATCAAGTTGGAAGTGAAAACTTAATTTTTTTGTGTTTTTGCTTTCGTGATTCAACTTCAAAGTCTATCATATCAGTTTTGTGTCTTCGTGATTTTGCCTCGTCTTTCTCTTTTCTGCTTTTCACTTATAGTGTATTCATGAAATAATGCATACTTCGTTCTGTAATTTGGTCCTTTTTCTCAATAAAATTTGGTTTATGTTATATATATGAGTGTGTACAGTGGAAATTCATCTCATTAATTCTGTCAAATACTTAGAACATTTACATGTACAATACATTGTTTAGTTATTTAATTTGATATTATAGTTGTTAATATTTAAATATAAATATTAATAAAGATTTTATATATTAATTTGTTGGAAACAATATAGTTTATTAATAAGAAGTCAGAATATAAATATAACACGTTTATATTATACATACAATAGTATTGATTTAGTTGGTTAATATTCTTTTTTTTTGTTTACATAAATACTGATAAACATTTAACATACTTATGCATAATTTTGTTTCTTAATATTTAATATTAAAATCATAAATCAATGAAGAGTGTTTACCGTTTTTTTTTCATGAACGAATAATTCTACCTCTTCACATAATTTATTCCTAATCCACAAATAATTAATTCCTAAATAATAACCTTTGAAATACCTCACTGGATTTTATAAATTTTAAGACATTCAAATACATTAAATTTGAAATTAATCGATTAACTTCATAGTAATTATGAGACAATTTTTAGTCTTTTGTGGAAGAATTAAAATTATCTTATAGATGGTATAATATACTTGATGAGAGAGCTCATTCTAATATCAAATAGAATGATGAATTGATTCAAACTACGACAAAACTTGGTAGAAGTAGGCTAGAGAAAGTTAATATTAAATCTATCAAAGTAAGGACTTATAAAAAATAATAATTAATTTAAAAATGTGAGAGAGTTTGATGATAATAAATGTGGTGATATATTAATGAATTTGATTATTGAGTTGTTTTTTCATGAATATTATTTACTTAATTTTTTCATACTAAGCATTTTCTTCTACGTGTGCAATGTAATTTTATTACGAGTTTGATATAATATCGTATGTTTTTATGTTCTTTTTGTTCTTTTTTAATAAAATTTTCATGTAAAGACAATATTGCCTACATTGACCATGTTTAGAAATACATTAAATTTAAATTAATCTTAGTTTAAATTATTTCATTTTTCAAATGTTTTATTTGGATAAGACAATTCAAATATAGTGAATTTTAAACTTTTTTTATAAAGTATTTCAATTATCACCAAATTCAAAACCAACTATTTAAATATCAAATATTTGATAAAAAAAATTAAAAATCAATGTTGATATATATTTTTTATCTTGATTGATTTTATTTTTTGTTAAAAATCTTTAATATTCTTTTCATTTTACTTTTGCAAAACTTTTTTCTCAACTTATGTTTAAATATATTATTTTCACATTATGAAATGTTATATTGTGTCAAATCCAAACAAGATAGCAGTAATTTGGACTCAATAGTCGGGCTAACTTAGCGAAGGTCAAGGCTAAGACAAATCGATCAAAGCATATGTCAAGTTAAGTCGATTCAAACCCAACTTGAGCTAGGTAGGCATGTGCTATAGTCGAGTCAAGTAGGCTTAGGTACAACCCTAGTTTGAGATGAGTTCGCTTAGGTCCTTGATCGAATTAACTTGGCTCAAACCAAAGTCAAGCAAAATTGGTTTAGGTTCACATTAAGCTATGTCGGGACAACCCACATCAAATTAGGGTGAATTCATGTTCAACCATGTTAGGCAAGGCCCATGTCATTCCTAGTCTAGTCAAGACTAGGTTAAGTCTAGCATGATCAAGGTTAAGTCATGTCAGGTCAAACTGAGTCTACTGTGCCAAAGTTTGACTAAGATGACTCGAGTTCAAATCAATGTTAGGCCCATGCTGAGTCCAACTCAGGCTAGGTAAGGTTGGGTCCAAGTGGGACCAAGGAAATTCGGGTCAAGTTTGGCCAAGTTGAGTAAGGCTTGTTTTAAGTCAATCTCAAATTGAATCGAGTCTACATGAACTTCAATTAAGTTAAATCAATAAGTAATCAAGTTAACTTAAACTACGAAGACTAAAATAAGAATTTAAAAAATATGAACATTTTAAATTCTTGTCTTTCAAATGGAATTTGAAATTCTTTAATTTTAATTAATCCAATTTCTCTAATAAAATTCTTGAATTTTAATTTCTTTCAACAAATTTTACATAAACAACATATTTAATCATAAAATATTTCAAATTTAAAAAAAAAATTTACTCATAGAGTATGTTATCCAAATCTAAGGCAATATTTTGAGAAAAAATGGTGTTTTCATCTCGTGTATTATTTATTCATAAATTAATCATTCATACCTAGTCATAACTACCCAACCCAATCTCCCAAGACGGATTGAATCAGATATTATTACGGATTCATTCACTCTCCTCCCATAAGCTAAAGATTATTTAGCATAATGTCTTATATATTTTTAAACCTTGTTTAATTTAATTATAATGTGTGGTTAGTTTAATTTATTTCAAAATTAATTATCACTCATTTGATATTTTTTTGTAAAATAATATTTTCTCAGAAATTCAATTTTTTTGGTTAATATACTTCATGATATCCTTTCCAGTGTGATCAATGTGATTGTATTAATTTGGGTGTCTGTCAAAATAATTGATTTTTTTTCTAATCTGTTTTGGATTGGATATTACATATCTCAATGTTTTATTGGACCATTCTGACAAATTGTACCCAAAACTTTTATGGTTTTCCTATTTACACCTTTCAATTGATTAAGTACACCATTTAATTTTATATATATTTTTTTGTTATAAAAGAAATATTTTGTATAAGATAATAATAGTTCTATTTAGATCTTCGCATTCATTGTTGTTTAGATTTTATAGTTTCACCTTTTATCTTTATTATGAATCTTAGTTTTAGAATTCATATTCATGGACAAATTTTAAATTTTCAGTGACTCATCTTCATTGTTGTTTAATGTTTACATATATGTTATCTCCGTTCAATCGTACATTTTACTGATAAATTTACAAATAAATATTTATTGACAAATTTATAAAGGTCGATAATTACTAATAGATTACTGTATTCATTAATAAATTTTATCAACGAACATTTCATCGACAAATTTCTACCTCGTTAGTTTATTAGTAAATCGTGTATATCAACAAATTTTAGTTATTATCTATAAATTATAATCAACAATAACATTTCATTTTTTGTTGTATTTTCTTTTTTTATAAATAAAGAAGAAGCTAGTTGAAAACAAAAATAAAGAAGTCAAAATAGACGTTGAAACTATTGAATTGTTAATAAATGTCACATAGGTATCCACTGTAATGTCAATATTCATTTAAGAGAGAATGCCACCGGGAGAGGTATCCAAGAAAACTGAGAATGGGAACTTAAAAATTGGAGCACTTTTTTTTTTTTTTTTTTGTTAATATAATAATTTTTTTTTTT
>Ga0209589_1008652_pt1 | contig 15786 bp, 9 predicted proteins | sample CowpeawhiteBW_FD_187525 | JGI IMG/M metagenome (GOLD analysis project Ga0209589, IMG submission 187525) | Root nodule microbial communities of legume samples collected from California USA - Cow pea white BW (SPAdes) (version 2) | ecosystem: Host-associated > Plants > Roots > Nodule | place: USA... | reverse complement strand
CATTGAAGCAAAAATGTGTCAAACAGTATAAATAATTTAAATACTATCATGAAATGCGCTTGAAATGTCAAATAAACTTAACAAAATTTGGTTAAAAGGACTAAATTCACGCATTTTGGAAGATGAAAGACTAAATTGGTCAAAAGTTTTGATGAGAGACTAAACCCAAATTTCGCTCAAATTTGAGAGACCAAAAACATATTTAACCCTTTTTAAAAAGACGACCTAAGAATTTGGGAAGACCTAAACAAACTTAAAAAATTAAGTATTTTATTTAAAATTTATTTTTTGAATTTTTTTATATAAAATTATTTATTAAATTGTTATAATTAATTTTTTTTAATATTTTATTTCTAATAGTTAATGTTATTCTTTATTTACGAAATCCTCTTTCATTCTATCTTTCCAATCCAAAGTTATTAACTTTATTTGATTTTAGGGTTTTCCTCTTTTTAATTTTCCTTCATTTTTATTTTTCTTTTGTTAATGTTGTTATTAATATTCAAGGATTTGTCAGTATATTTTTTAGGGTTTTAATCTATTATTGCTTCTTTTCGTCAGTTTTTTTTTTAGTGCAGGACTTTTATTCATCAAATAATAATACATTGGTATGGTGTTAGTGAAAAGGTATGTTCTTAGCATTTGAAGTTTTATTTTCTTAGTTTCTTTTATGCTTTTAATTTTTATCATCAATTTTAGTTGGTATATAATTTATACTCACATCTTTTAAAATATTGATTTGTTACTTTTAATTGTTATATGGAAGTGTCTTGTGTTCTCAAGTATTTACAACTACGTTTTCTCTATATACTTAAAAGGCGTGATTTTTCAGAAATTTAGTTCATGTGATTTGAATTTGTTTGTGAATGGTTATCGATTAATGGAAGTGTGAATGGAATTGTTTTGCCATGGAAAGTTTGAATTTCCTTGTGTAACAATTGATGATAGACTTATGGGTTTGTAAAATAGTTGCAAGTGTGCTTTGGATGGTTGCTTACAAAATTGATTTTCGTAATTGATTTTCTAAATTGTTGACAACTATCCCAAAGTTTGATATTTTGGTCAGGTTGTGTACTAATCTTTGAGGTTCATATTTTCTTGACTTGGGTACTAATATTTGACCTGCATCAATCACATATTGGCTTGATGGGTATCTTAGTCGCAAGGTACTGTTTACTCATTCCAAGCCAATTGAATCCAAATCCCACCACATTTTTTTTTCGAGGTTTGAAGTTATAAGTCAATCCTTATTATTTTATTAACTATTATCATTGTTGTCATGTATATGAAGTTGAAATCTTCATTCGGGGCATTTCTAGATCCAGTGGCGACAAGGTATTTTTTTTCTATCCTATTTCATACGAACATATTTCATGAATTTAAGCCTTTTTGGGTTTGTACATGTGATGCAATGTTGAAGCATGAAAATTATGTTCAGTTGCTTGGATATTGCTTCATTGGAAGCTCCCGTATTCTTACTTTTGAGTTTGCATCTAATGGATCTCTTCCTGATATGTCCACACCTATGGAGTTTAGTTTTTTTTTTTTGTTAGTCTCTTGCATTTTCTGAGGGTTGCGAAGGCTGAAGACTGGAAAGTTGGACTTGGTTATAGGACGAACACACTTGATTGAATTTGGAAGGTAATGGTTTTATTAATTTTTGACTTTTGACGTTTTTAAGTATGATTCTAGTCTTTGAACATTTCATCCGTGTCTGAAACTTTAATACATTTTATACTTTAAAATTTAAAAATGAATGGATATAGTCCTTTTAACTTAATTACGTTAGTTTTCTACAGGTGTCTCATGCTAGCATTTGAGTTATTTACATTGTCTGACACGTTTCTGTTTCAATATATGTTAGGAAACTCATTAAACACATCAAGCAGGAACGTATCAGATAAACAAATCAAATGCTAGCTTGAAACATGTTCGACACATAAAAAAATAATGTAATTGGATTGAAAAGACTATATTAATTCATTTGTAAAGTTTAAGAACCAAAATATATCAAAGTTTCAGATAGTGACAAATTCCAATATCGCGTTAAGGTTTATGGATAAAAACATACTTAAGCCTTTATCTTGGCACCCGTTAAATTTTGTCTGAAGTTCCGCCAATACTCTCCCGTGTTGCCGCTAGACCCTCACTTGGTTGGGTCTTCCTTATTGTGAACCCTATTCGTTGTATCCGCCACCAGGAGCGCCTCTAAACTCACCACAGTTTGTTATGACTGCTCTTGTTGTCGTTGACGTTCGCTACCCTCGTCGGAGTGGGTCATCGCGTGTCGCTGTCACCTTAGCCCAATCGTTTCTCCTCTCGGTATCACTACCACATCTTGTCCTCCTCCATTGCCATGCTCTCACATCGAAGACCCTAAACTAACATGCTCTAGTAATTTGGAAACTCACTTGTGTTTTGTTATGATTCTTGTAGAAGATATATTTTTTGGGAAAACACTGTCTGTGAGAAAACAAAAATTAAAGGAACAAAATAATTATGAAAAGTTGAAGGTGAAGATGTTAAATATGGGCGAAAAATTTGCCACTTTTTTAGCAATGAATTTTAAAGTATGTAATTATTGACAAATTTTATCAACGAAAAAATCTATCGATAATTAAAATTTGTATTACCAGCGGATTTTTAGACAAAAAAATCTATCGATAATTGAAATCTATATTACTAATGAATTTATTGACATAAATAAATCTATAAATAAAATCCACTAGTAATATAACTTTTAAAATTCATCGGTAAGATTTGTTTGTAATTCAAATTTACCAACGAATTTATTTCCATATGTAAAATTCTATTGGTAATTTCAAGAATTTTTGTAGTGCATATGATATTAGAAATCTTCTCTCTCAAAGTTCATAAAATTCATTCTTATATTTTAGTAATGTATGAACTACGTCCCCCAGAACCAACGATGTTAACTTTTAGGTGATGTGTCTAACGAGCATGCTGACTGGATTAAAAAGTTTGAAGATATGACTATGCCACGTGATTGACACATGTAATTTTTTTTAAAAAAGGTCTTTTTTTCTTATTTATTTTTCTTTTCTTTTACCTTTTTTTATTCTAGTTCTAGAGGAGTATTCCATGCATTACTAAAGTATAAGGATTAATTTTATATGAACTTTTCTAAAGGGAAACATTCCAATTTCACATATAAGTTTAGGGACTAAAAACATACTTAACCCAATATTTTATTATAAAAAAATAGTGTAAAGTGAAAGCATAATCCAAAGAAGTGTCAATGGAAAAACATTTTGACAAGTTATATAATTGGATTCAAAAAAATTTTCTTAGTCTTTGTTGTGTGAAAAGGAAAATAATGAAACAAATTTTTTGTTGAATGACACTCAATTTGAGAAACTTTATATCTTAAGATGAATAATCTATCCACTATATCAATTTATCAACTATAATATCCAATTCAAAACTTTATGAAATATTCATCTATTAACTAAAATTCAAAAAACACTCAATTTCATATATTCAAACAATTTTCCAAACAAAACACAATCACCAACATAGAAACCAAAATCTTTGACCAAGTGCACTTCACGTTCAAATCATCTATCATAAGGTTTCATGAAAAACATAAATAACTTCCATTGTTAAAACTTGTTTGTTTAAATTCAAACTTCAAACTTCTCTTATAACACATGAAAGCTAAACTTGAACATAGAAAATTTTAATCAATGATTTATATATAACCTTATGATCATGAACTAACAAATATTTATCTTTACTATAAAAGGACTGCATATAAGACCCGTAGGCCCCACATGCATGCAAAACATCCAAAACCAACCTAAGAAAATGTATAAAGAGAAACTTCCTTTAAAACAAATTTTTATCAGACACATTTGCTCTATTTTTATCATAATCACTAAGACAAGTTTTGATCTATGAAAGGATGAACAAAAGTCTAGGGAGAAAATATATAAGGTAAATAGAAAGAGTGTTAAATAAATGTTGGTTTTTTTGAAATGATGCTTAGAAGTCTCACATCGACTATAAATAATGCCAATTTATAATATATGAGTAGGTGCAAACCTCACCTTACAAACCAATTTTGTAAGGTTGAGTTGGGTTTAAAGTTTACTTTTTAACATGGTATCAAAGTTATAGTTGGAATCTATCCTATCAAAGTTTGTTATTTGGTGGATTTATTGTTTCACCTGTTATTGGATCGTTATCAGACCACCTTTATTGTCTAATTCCATACATGAAATGTATATACTTCGATGTGAGGAAGGTGTGTTGGAAACTTTATACTTACAAGTTAGCTTTGCAAAGTTGAGTTTGACTTAAAATATATTTCTTAACATAAACTAACCTGGAAAAAATGTACAAAAAGAATCTTCCTCTAAAACAAAATTTGAAAAGGCATATTGTTCTAGTATCTATTAAAATCACTAAGACAAGCTTTAATTTATGAAAGGATGAATAGAAAGAAAACATATAAGGGGTAAATACAAATTTGTTTGATAGATGATGATTTTTCTGAAATGATGTTTGAATAATTAGTTTTTTCTATTTATAAGTTTTGTACTTAAATAATAAATATTCATATTTCATATCACTATACTACTTTTACTTTTAAATAGTTGAATATGTCCTTACAATTTTTCATTTTATAATAAAAAAATATTACTTTTTTTCTATAAATTTGTATCAAGAAATTTATAATTAATAAAAACAAAACAAAAATGACTAAAGTATATTAAATTAAACTCTAAATATAAACTTCGTCTAAATTCTTACAAGTTTTTGAAAATATACCATTTTTTTTGGTAGTTACCACACATCATATCTTTCTTTTACGTATACCTATTAATCAAATATTATTTTAATATGACATTTATAAATATAAATGATTTAAAATTATAAAAAATATTTTTATTCAATTTATATTTATTTTGTATTAGAATAATATTTTTTGTTATTAAAATATTCTTTAAAAAACGTTTTGATATATTTGATATGCTTTAAAAACACCTTTTTCTTTTATGATTATGGAATTGAAGTTAATAAGGCACGGAGTGAGTATAATAAAACCCGGCTTTTACTTTCCGCACTCTGATACAATTTCTTCGTGTGCTTCTTTCAATTTTTAAAATGACCATTTTAGCCTTTAGCAAAGTGATTTTTGAATTATACATTTTGGAAATTCTCTTTTTTCAGAAATTTCGAAACAAGATTTACAAAACTTAATTTCCCTAGTAGAATTTATGAAATGAGATTTTTGAAATGTGATTTTTGTAACAAAATTTTCGAAACGCATGAACACTATTTTGGAATGGATATTTCATAATATACTGTCTCATATTCTACAACAATGGTTGTGATAATAATGGTAATAACAACGAGATCAATGATAATGTGCTAAAGTAAATAATATTTATAACGTCCCATTTAATTATTAAGCGAAATTAAAAGAAACGTCACACAAAAGATAACGTAATAGCGCAGTCCGGGAGTTTTAAACTCACTCCTTACAACCTAAGGCACACCATAATGCCCAAAAGAAAACTCGATAAAGAGTTCAACCAAAAGTATGTAAATCTAAGGACGAACAAAATACATGGGTCATAGCCCTAAAGAAACTCATAAAGGAAATTATGAACCAGTTCACACAGACTATGCAGCGGAATCACCACCTCCCTATTGTCCATGGGTGTTCCTCGCATCTGCTCACACCAACAAGTTGATGATCATCGCAAAAGAGAGTACCACACAGCATAACACACAACAATAAAAGTAGGGTAAGCTAGAGCACAAAAGATTTCATCCATAAGTTTAGTTATATTTGCACAATCATACATTCATATCAACCAAGCATGTTATGACTTCTCAGACAATACACTACGACACAACTCGACTCATCCGGATACATATAACTTGGTCGTATTCAGCGAATGCTTGCACTTGTGGTAGATACCTCTGCTCACCCCCGAGCTATGTGTTACAGTGTTACAGTAAATCAATTTCCCTCACCACAAGGTTAGTCATTAGAGAATTTCAGGCCTCTTACTACTCTCACCACATGAGTCAGTCTGCTCTAGGTGAGACTAACTGACTCCTTAGAGTGTCAGGATGCAACCTTACCTTGAATCCTTACCTAGTTATACAGATGAGGCACCACCATGGACACCCACTAACAAGGGCCATGAAATTACGTTCCGACCACTGAAGCGCAACCTTGAAAGTCTCACCTAGAGACCCCAATGAATTATGCACTGACACAGACAAAACATGATCACACAGTCAAAAAGTATTCGCCATGCAAGAATATATTCATTATGTCACCCTTTAAGGCCCACAACTTTCATGTTTCCAAGTCCAACACATTCCTGCTCATCATAACTCATCCATGCTCATGGGATCTCAACTCATCTCGTTATCATGCCACTTTAACAATAACTAACTCATTTAGTTCACATGCCAATTTCACACCCAACCCATCATCTACGGTCCATGAATCATGCCACGCCTACATAATACTCCATTATATACATGTTTCCCAGTATAGCATCACACCAACTATACAAACTCGAAATGACAGCCAAAGCACGAGGAAAATAGGACATATGAGCAAGGTCTTAGCTTCCCTACCTGGAAAAATGGCAAGCACGAGATCTCGACCCTAAACAACAGGGAACGTCAACTCAAAAAGCGATTCAAGGTGCTGGAAAGAAATGAGAAACATGGGATGAGTTGCCCAGCGTAACAGTAGCAGAACAATGAGCACAGTTGGAGGGATACTTACGTAGAATATGGGAACGGGTTTGAGCTTTGTTCGATCGGGAAAGTGTAACACTAGTAGAGCTCTTTATGGCAACAGAGGGAGACGACACAGATCTAGGTTTCTGAAAAAAGAGTAGAAGTGTGAATTAGGGCAACACAAATGGCTTTTATCCTATGGACCAGCCTTTAGACCCAACTTTTTTAGGACAACCCTTAAAATAAGGGAGCAGAATAAATGGACCTTACTATATTTATGTTTTTTCTCTTATCATAAAGTATAACGATATTTTAATAATGAAATTTGATAATTTTTTTTTATAATTTAAAATGTTATTTTTTAAATGATTTTTCATTTTTTTTATATTTTAAAATGATTTAAAAGATGTCACATTTCAATTTTTTTTATTTTAATATTTTTTGTATTTTAAAACTATTTAAATAATGTCACGTCAAATTATAAAAATTTAATTGTTAAAGAAATATTTATTTATTATAAATAAAAGTATAGTTAGTAATTGTTGAAGATCAGAAACAATAGAAATAGAAGTTACACAATGCAAACACTGTATAGTAGAGTCCAAAAGAAAACAAAAAATCTGTGGCATTTCGGAATTTTTAGGAAAAACTATGGTCAAAATCCAAACCACACATTTCAAAATGTTCCGTTGTTTCTAAATTTGTTTTCTCCAAAAACATGAATCAGAAGCCAAAGATTTGATAAGCACCTGCTTACTATACACTCGGCCGCAGATGATCGCTACAACGGTAGTAAGTTAAAAAGATTTCGATCACACGTGGGATGACGTTACACGTGTCGATTTGAAATTGTTTTGCACTTTTATTTTTTATTTGAAGTTGGAGGAATTTTCAATTTAAACCTTTACCTCCTAATGAAACCCTAGTCCCCTAGCGGTTAAAAAACAAAAGAAAAAAATAAACAGAAAAATAAAAATCGAAATTATTGGGAATTTCAATTTCGGGGATTCTATTAGGGTTTCGAATCCATAAGTCATTCTCAAACCCTAATCTGCCAATTCGCTCTGGTGATCTTCTATGTCTGTGGGAAGAATCGATTGTTTCGTGGCATTCGGGGTCAGGTTAGTAAATTTTTTGATAATTGTATTTTTTCGGTGTCAAAACTTTCCATGATTTTTCTGGGTGTTTCTTTTTAAACAATAACGCAATGCATGGGGGAGTTTGGTATATTGAATTTAGGTTTGTGTTGGTTGTGTGATTTTTTGTGATATTTTTGTGGTTTTGGCGTTTCAGATCCAAGGAAAAGGGCCGGATATGTATGATGACATGTGACAATTAGGGGAATTTTGGTTTGGGCGTTTGTTATGTTGATTTGCCATGGAAAGCAGAACAGAGAAATCCAATGGCACTACAGTTCCCAAGAAATCAAAATCTCTGGATCTTAAAAGTCTATATAAATCAAATTTGTCACTAAAAACTTCAAAGAAGAATATAAAAAGGATTAACAGTAGTAGTGGGGATGGTGATGAGAAGAGGGTTAGAAAGAAGGCTAAAAGAGAAGTCTCTTTAAGTAGCTTAGAAAATGGTGATGGTAGCAGTGAGTTGAAGTTAGGGGTCAGTCAGAGATTGAATAGTAGTGTGTCAAATACAGTTTCATTTGGAGTTTGTGGTGATGATTTTCACATTCCCAAGAGGAAGAGGAGTTTTATGCGGAAGAAAAAATCAGAGCCTGGTCAAGCATCAAATTTGGTGGAGCATCCCGATTGTAGTAGTGGTTATGTCCATCCTGTGCCAAAGTTAGGTAGTGATGATTTGGCTACTGGGGTTGAATCTTTGAAGACTAAGCATAAGAAAGAATTTGATGAATTTAATAAGGAAAATAGGAATAGTGATTCAAATTCAGTTCAAAATTTTAAGGAGAATGGGGATTGTGCATCTCATTCTGTTGTAAATATTGATGGTGGAGATTCTTCTTTGACAAAATCACGAAGGAAGAATAGGAAACGGAAGACTTCAGCTTTAGATACAGCTAAGGTTTCGAAGGAGGTTGAACCTTTGGTTTTGAGTTGTAAAATATCTGATGATTTGCAAGAAGATGAAGAGGAAAATCTTGAGGAGAATGCAGCTAGGATGCTATCTTCAAGATTTGATCCAAGCTGTACTGGATTTTCGACCAAAGGTTCAAATGGTTTGTCATTTTTTCAATCTTCTAGTCAAAGTATTGTTAACCGTGATTTGAAGTTTCAATCAGGTTCAGAATCTGCATCAGCTGATGCTGATGGCAGAGTTTTGAGGCCTAGGAAACAATATAAAAGCAAAGGTAATTCGAGGAAGAGGCGCCATTTTTATGAAATTCTTTTAGGTGATGTAGATGTATACTGGGTACTGAACCGGAGAATTAAAATTTTTTGGCCTTTAGACCAGAGATGGTATTATGGCCTTGTGGATGACTACGATGAAGGAAACAAGCTTTACCATATCAAATATGATGATCGGGATGTAGAATGGGTTAATCTACATACTGAGAGATTCAAACTCTTGTTACTTCGTAGTGAAGTTCCAGGAAATGCAAAAGGTGAAAGAGCTTTTGCAAAACGTAGAAGTTCTGATGAACAGAAGGGTAGCAAATCCAGAAAAGAAAGGCAAAGAACAGAAGGCAATACTGAGAATGATCACCGTGGTGGGAGCAGTATGGACTCAGAACCTATAATTACATGGTTGGCTCGATCTTCTCATCGGTTTGTATCTTCTTTTCAAGGCATTAAGAAACAGAAAACTTCTGTTACACTTCCAAGTACAATGTCATCATTCTTATATGATAAACCTGTCACAACAAAGGGACACTTATCGAAGAGTTTTCTGAAGGGTGTTGAAAATAATTTATCATCACAGGATAAATTAAGTGATGATTTTAGGATGAAGTCGTCATTGCAAAGTGCCACTTGCAATAAAGATGTAAAACAGCCTATTGTCTATTTCAGAAGGCGGATTCGAAAGCCTGCTCTAATACCCCCTCATATCTGTGAAGAAAAGCATGCTACTAGAAGTGCATCTGATTCTGTTTCCCTTGACCATATGTTTGGGGTTGAGAATATGAAGAATTCAAGTGATGACATGGATGAAGTTGAGGGCCCATTGTGCTTCACTTACAAGGCAGGAGTATCAAAAGTTTTTTGGGACATGGAATCAGTATTGTTCAGATTTGGGTTAAATTTTCCAATGTGTTTCATGTTGAATAATCATTTTGAATCTGAAAATTTGTGGTTGCTTTATCCGCTTTTTTTGCTCCGGTATGGTACAGTTATGACCAAGTGGCCTAGAGTTTGTTTGGAGATGCTTTTTGTTGATAATGTGGTTGGGTTGAGATTTTTATTATTTGAAGGCTGCTTGAACATGGCTGTAGCCTTTGTCTTTTTTGTCCTTAGGGTATTTCATCAACCTGCCTGCCGAGGGAAGTATGTTGACTTGCAATTTCCATGTACATCTATTGGATTCAAGTTTTCTGGTCTTCATGTGAATAAGAAGCCGCTTGTTTTTGAGTTCTATAATTTCTCTGGAGTGAAGAATTCTAAGTGGACGGTCTTAGATTCAAAGCTTAAGAGGCATTGCCTTCTGAGTAAGAAGCTCCTTCTTTCTGAATGCACATATGATAACATCCAGGCACTTCAAAATGGATCAAGTGAGTTGTCCATAACTTCTGTCAGTGGGTCCTCCTCAGCCAAGGTACTTGCTCCGCTTTTTCCTATATATCTTGATGGGTATCTTTAACCCTTATTTTAAGATCTATTTGTCATGTTTAATGCTTGTTACTGTAATTCAGTATTGTATGTCAAATCTTCCAAAAGTCACTGCAAATTAGCTTATGTTGGGTTTGTTGTGAATCAATCATGCAACTTCTGCATGAACAGGTCATGCGAAGGGGTAGGCCAGGTATTAACATCATGGGTATTTCCAAAGTGTCTACTCAAGCTGATATTCATCAATATTCTGATGTTGGTGAGAGGAAGCTTCCTCCATTTACTCTTTCTTTTGCTGCAGCACCTACATTTTTTCTTTGTTTCCATCTCAAGTCACTGATGGAGCAGTCTGCAACTCATATTAGCTTTTGTGATCACGCACCGGAATTTGATCAGGAAGACCCTAGTTTGGGAACCAATGGATGTACCAGCACCGATGGTTGCTCAAACAGGAATTCTGAAATTATCCCGAGGAAAGATAATGATATTTTGTCAAATGGTGCTGCAGGTGATGGAGGGTCTTGTAATCACTCAGGTCATCATTCTACCTTCAGTTATCAAATTCTCTCTCAAAAGTACCAGAACATTGGTCCTAACAGTTCTGGTACTTCTATTTCCCATCATTCTGAGAGGCTTGGCACAACTCACTTACCCGAATGGCAATCACACCATATGGAGCAAGAGTTAGGCTCTTTACCTTTGAGTTCTTTAACTCGTCAAGATAAGGACGATGATGGTTCTCATTCTTTTATTGGTGATCTTAGTATCCAAATTCCTGCAGTTGATCAATTTGAGAATCCTGGTTGTGATGGTGATTTACGTGATGCTGAACACTCTCCTGATATCTCTTGGAATGGAGGCATCATGCCAAGCTCTAATCCAGCTGCTCGTAGAAGTTCTTGGTATCGGAACCAGAATAGTTCCTCATCATTGGGATTTCAGTCTCATGTGTGGTCTGATGGAAAGGCTGATTCACTTTACAATGATTTTAGCAGTGGACCTAAGAGACCACGCACACAAGTATCGTACTCGGTGCCTTCTGCTGGTTATGAATTCAGTTCAAGGCAGAGAAACCATCATCAGAAAGGGCTTCCTCACAAACGAATTAGAAAGGCCAGTGAGAAGAAGTCATCAGATGTTGCTAGGGTCACTGAGAAGAATTTTGAATGCTTATCTTGTGGTGCAAATGTCTTGATTACTCTTGGTGATAAGGGTTGGAGAGAATCTGGGGCCCATATTGTACTAGAGCTTTTTGACCACAATGAGTGGAGACTTTCTGTGAAACTTTTAGGAATTACTCGGTATTCATACAAAGCACATCAGTTTCTGCAGCCTGGATCAACAAATCGGTACACACATGCAATGATGTGGAAAGGAGGGAAAGATTGGATCTTGGAATTTCCTGATAGGAGTCAGTGGGCTATTTTCAAGGAGATGCATGAGGAATGCTACAACCGTAACATCCGTGCTGCTTCAGTTAAAAATATACCTATTCCTGGTGTTCGTTTGATAGAAGAAAATGATGATAATGGATGTGAGGCAACCTTTGTTCGGAGCTTTATGTACTTCGAACAGGTTGAAACAGATGTTGAGATGGCTCTGGATCCATCCCGTGTTTTGTATGACATGGATAGCGAAGATGAGCAGTGGATTGCAAATGCTCAAAACTCTGTAAAAGACAACAGTGACTTGAGTTGGATTTCAGAGGAGATGTTTGAGAAGACAATGGACATGTTTGAAAAGGTGGCATATACTAAGAAGCGTGACCAGTTTACTTGTAATGAGATAGAGGAACTCACGGTTGATGTTGGGCCTTTGAGTATTGTCAAAATCATATATGATCGTTGGCAGGAGAGAAGGAAGAAGAGTGGAATGGCTTTAATACGGCAATTTCAGGTAATGTTCAAATCACGTTTCTTGGGTTTATTGTAATTATTTTTGATTTTGGGAATATGTCTCCGTATGTTTGATAAATTTATATGAAAGACATGATGGTTTTGCTGATATAATAGTTGGAGAGGAGTAATATATATTGTAATGGATTGATCTATTACTTTTTTACACTTAAAATATATTGGGTAAGTTTTTTGATTCTGACAAGTACTAACTTAACAGAAAATATAAACATCACTTATGCTGTATTAATGCTGCCACATAATGAAACATGTTAGGAGGGAATGAACTTTTACAACATTTCTGAAATTTCATCACTGAATTTTTATGTACTTTTCAGCCCCCTCTATGGGAAAGGTATCAAAAACAAGTGAGAGAGTGGGAGGTAGCCATGACTAAGAACAATACCCCTTCCAATGCGTGTTTGGAGAAGCCGGCCATGTTTGCTTTTTGTTTGAAGCCTAGGGGTCTGGAATCAGTGAACAAGGGATTGAAGCATCGATCCCAAAAGAAGATTTCAGTATCTGGGCACGCAAACAGTAATCTGTATCAGGATGGCTTCCGTGAGTATTTGATTTACAAGCTTGTTTCTACATTTTTTAAACAAAATATTAACATTCAGCTTAACATCTAATTGTTGTGATCTCAGGAAGAAGACATAATGCCTTACCTTTTGGCGATGAAAAGTTCCTATACCAAGGCCATTATTACGATTCTTTTGATGAATCACCATTGCCTCTGACCTCACCAAGGATGTTCGTACCACGTGATGCTGGCAGCTTGAAATACAGAAATCATGTCCCAAAATTTCACCAGTCTAGATATGATGCGCCTCATAACAGGCATCACCTGCTTGCTGGCCCTAAGAGGCAAGGGATTGAACAGTTGGATGCTTCTGTCCTTGAGGAGTTAAGGCTACGAGATGCCGTGGCTGAGGCTCGTTTTAAACGGCACGTGGCTAAGTTGAAGAGAGATAGGGCTAAAAGATTGCTGTATAAAGCAGATGTAGCAATTCACAAGGCCATTACAGCTCTAATGATTGCAGAAGCAATGAATGCTTCTTTGGACTCACTTAGTGAAATGAAAGAAGCTTCGGAGTACTAATCTAGCAAATCATTTGGCCTTTGGTTTTACTTGGTCAAGAGTTCTGGCCTTCTTTCCATTATTCGGGTGTTCAATAGAGAACTCAAATTCACGAGAATCGGGTTCAGTGAGGGGGAGATTCTGTTGTTGTTGCATGCTGCAACTCCCTCTGTCTACTAGAAACTTTTGTCCAGCTTGAGATGAGCTCAGTTCAGAGAATAACTGTAGCACTGATCTGCATGGTGAACAGGTCTATGAATTTTTGACTGTCTACCTATATTTGTACAGATTCCCTCCCTCGTCTCAGTTTCAAACATTCAAGATAAAAATAGAAATCGGCCAATAATACAACACCAGTTTGAATTGCGAATAGTACTGTTTCTTTCATAGGTTTGAGATAATAGTGGAGTAGTGTGTGTTCCTCAATTGATCCTTCCATTCAGTTTTTACCACTGCCACTGCTCAAATCTGTGATTATAAATACTGGAAAACACATTATTCAATTAGAAGTTTACCATTATAGAAATTGATTAGTAATTCCTTGTATATACTATATTCTACTTAATGTTTTGAAAACTATAAGATCTTGGTACACTAGTTAAGCAAAAGGATTATTTATACCACAATCTCGTCAAGTTTTCTAGTGTCATTATCGGCAACTACAATGCCACTTTGTATACTTGTTTATGAATTGTCAAATTTGAAAATTCTTGTTATTACTTCTAATCTTACAACTGTAGAACATTATATGGGAAAGCAAAACAAACTGAGTTTTACTTTGTAACCTGGAAATAGAAAAGACAACTAGGAAAAACGTGCAAAGACAGGAAAGGAAAAAAAACTAGAGTTGCATCAAACTTACACTTAAAGAAAATAACAATGCAAAAAGAAAAATCCAACCAGATAGACCTTGGGAGATTATGCCACACAACAATCCAAAACTTCTCCAACATTGTTGCTCCTCCCATTACTAAGACAATGAAGATGAAACATGCTTTTCTTAGCATAATTAGTGCTCATCAATCTGTTAGAAAAGGTAATGAATACCCTTACATATATTTGTCAACATTCAATGGGCTATGTGTACAATGGGAATTCCACTTGGTGAAGTTGTATATATTAGGCCTTTTCCATTTTTTCTCACTGGGAAAGTCGAAGTCTAGTTACAATCTCACCTATATCAGAGATTTATTAACTGAAGCATTGTTTAAGAAAAAAAATTTCTTTAACAATTTCTTTCCTCCATCTACATATATTAGTGCAAAATGTTATATCTCCACCCACGTTTAGGCAAAGACTATATGAACCATTTTGTGAAGTCTCTCATAGTGATTCAAATTTTTGCTTAGAAAATGTCCAAAGCATGGATTTGAAGACATGACCAACTAAGAATGTTTTGCAGTGATTTGAAGTTTGGAACAAAAGATGATATTAGATGGGGAGCTACATGAGGAATCATGATGTCAGTTGATGTTGAGAAAAAAGTGAGTACTGATTATTATTTTTATCTGAAAATATTCTCATATATAAATATATTTATATATATATATATATATATATATATATATATATATATATATATATATATCAATCATTTTAAAGATAGAATAATTTTGTGATATCTTTTGAAATATTATAATTAGTATAAAATAATATACTAAAAGTAAATTATAAACATATAAGAAAATTATAATGTTTAAATACAATATAAAGAATATAATTAATTGATTAAACATAATGAGATGATACCAAACCCAGAACACATCTTCATGTTTCATTAGATTGACAATTCTCTTATTATCTTCTTAATTCCTCACATATAATAATTATGTTGTTTCTTTTTCCTCTCTCACCCTTCTCATACTATGTTAAGTTAGATTTTAAATGGTCCTTAAGATTGTGAGTGCACATGATATATTTCATATTAGAGATATTATATAATTGAACTTAGATTTTTGTGTATAATACCTGTTTGTTCTTTCCTTTTTTTTAATGATTGTTTATTGATTGGTCCCCTTTCTTGACCATGATTTAAATGAGCATATTAATCTAATTTAATGATGATTATGTACACACAAAAAAAAAAATGGTAGCTTGTGTAGGAATTACCTTCACAATAAATGTGAGTAAGTCTAAAATTGAAAGAAATTGTAGAATGAATATAGTTCAACCAACGATTTTGAAGGTACCAATGAACCAAGTTTGAATACGTAAAATCTTGAATAAGCAAGTTATAATCTAATTCTAGTAAAAGAAAAAACCAACCTTTATCAACAACTTCTACAATTGTTCCTTAAGAAGTTGTATTAATCTCAATGTTTTTTTTTTTTTTGGGGGG
>Ga0209589_1008651_pt1 | contig 15788 bp, 8 predicted proteins | sample CowpeawhiteBW_FD_187525 | JGI IMG/M metagenome (GOLD analysis project Ga0209589, IMG submission 187525) | Root nodule microbial communities of legume samples collected from California USA - Cow pea white BW (SPAdes) (version 2) | ecosystem: Host-associated > Plants > Roots > Nodule | place: USA... | reverse complement strand
TATTGCCGTGTGTGTTTAAGCTTGAATCCAACTCTCTTCTTCCTTTCATGAGCTTGAGAAATGAACCTTCACATCTAGATAGCATGCTATCTTAATGTCCAGTGGGAATTTTCAAAAAGCTTTCTTCAACAACTTCACCATATTCATAACTCTAAAAGGAAACAAGAGAATCCTTCATCATTGTATCATCAACATTTCTTTTTTATATGATAGTTAAGAAACTACACCTTATAATGCATAATTATTAATAACTCTAACTGATATTTGTAATTGCTTTCATGCACTTTTTGACCATATGAAACATGAGCGATTTTTTTGTTGTTTATAACAATGTGGGTTTGATTTTCTAATTATTTTATATTTTTATATTTTCTTTTTATAATTTTAAAATTTAATTAATGGTATAATTAAAATATAATATACTAAAAAAAAAATATATATATATATATATATATAATAAAACGGGAATTCTTTTATTAAACACTTTCTAATTAAAATATTCAAATATTGTCTTTACAATATTCTCTTTATCACTTTAGAGGAGGATTAAGGAAAAAATAAAGTTTATTCTATAAATATTAGTATAAATATAAAATTAAAATAAATTGACACTCAAAGACCTAGAAGACATAGGATTAAAAGTGAGAAAATACAGTTGCACAAGGTAGGGGATTTACTTATAAGGCATAAGTCCCATATCACTTAAATCTTATTTTTTTTTCAAGCCTTTATAAGCTCTTCTTACAATTGTTATGTTGTGAGTATGTCAAATTCTCATTCATCCATAAGATAAGTACAAAAGGGGGCAGGGCTCTTATTTATAGATTGATAGGCCTTAAACAATCAAAGACCTAAGAGATGTGGGACTAAAAGTGAGAAAGTGCAGTTACACAAGGTAGAGGCTCTACCTAGGAGGTTTAAGTCCTACATCACTCAAATCGTATAGTTGCATGAAGAATGGTCTTGGTTACCAAATATTTCCAATTAAGGCGTAATTGAAGTCTTCTTGAAGGCTCATTTATGCTTCCACTTTCTAAAATAGAAAATCTATAGCTATATAATTTTCTAAAATAAGGAAGAAAATTCTTGTATTTCATTCTTCAAATGTATAGTCCTCCTCCATGGACCTTCATCTTTTTCTATTATCTTAGCCATGATTTTGGTGGATGGAGTCTCCACAAGAGTAGTTTCAACGATTCTCACTTTAATATCTAAAATGCTTTTCCAATTAGAGTAACAAGCGAAAATCAAGACAAACTAATTTGAAATTGGATAACTTTCAAATGAAGGAATATAGATGGCAAAATTCAAAGGAATTCAAAAGAATAGACAAAAAAAGGGCTAATATATTTTTAGTCCTTAAAGTTCAACTCAAAATTCGAATTTATCCATATAGTTCTTTTAAAAATAAATGAATATAGTCATTTTAATCTAATAATGTTAATTATTTTTTACATGTTAAACCGTGTTTTAGACTAACATTTGAGTTGAAACGTGTTAAATAATGTAAATAGTTCAATTGTAACCTGAAATGTAAGTTAACATGTCAAACAAGTTTCATGCAATTGAGTTAGAATGACTATATTTATTTATTTTTTAAATTTCAAGATCAAACTGTATCAAAGTTTAAAATATAAATGAATTTTACTTTTAAGTTCAAATTTAGAGACCAAAAATATATTTTAAAAAATAATAATAAAGTAAATATGGAAAAAAAGGCGCTCGAGATCAATAGGTATTTAGGCTAGTTTGATTTACCTCCTTTTACTAGACCCCATCTTCAAAGTCCAACAAACATCAATTCATCCTAAGATAAAATGATTAGGACAATCTTATTATATAGTTGGATTGAGGTCAAGTTCCACTATCCCTCTCTTAACATATAGTACCCATTGCTTGAAAAAGAAAAAAGAAAAGGAAAAGGAAAATTAAACACTCAAGACCTATAAATAAACATACCATAGTCCACTAAATACTTTTTACTAGAATAATTTCTATTTATAGATATTCATATAAAACATGACTTATTCACCATTTATTCTCTATATTACTGGAATTTAACTAACTTTTTATTTTAATCTATTACTATTCTTGTTGCATTTATTTCATTCATTTAAGTAGATGTCGTAAATAAACAACAAACATTCTTCTTCATTGGGATTTTTTTTTTCTGGACCTCCGTTCACAAGTGCTGATACCGTTGATTCTAATACTTAAGTCACTTCCGAAAATTGCTTTATAATAAGACTTACGAATATAGAGGCTTTTTCTTTGCAAGAAACTAGGATTATTAACTAATGTTAACACTCAATTTCGTCCAGATAAAAAATAAAATTTTGACTTTAATAATAATTAAGAGAAGAGAAGAGAAAAATAGAAAAAAAAAAGTGAACATAGAGTATAAATATATATTTTTATTTTTATTTTTATTTCTATTATGTATACATATTTTTATTTTTATTTTCATCTTGTTTTACTTTTATTTATTTATTTATTTATTGTTTTTATTTTATTTTACTTTATATATATTCATTTTATTTTATATTTAAATTTCATCTTATCTTATTTTATTTCCCTTTTTATTATTTTTGTTTTGCTTTTAGAAAAAAAATACTAATATTATAAAAAAAAATTAAGATGAAGTGAAAAGGTGAAAATTGGATGTCAACATAAGTCTCTATTGACCATTCCCTCCCCATGCAAGAAAAACGTTCAAATTTTCATATTTTACTCCATCTCTGCAAATTAGCACAAAAACAGAAATGCTGGGTATCTGTGTGTATCACTGTGGCACCCATGGCAGTCATAGCAGCGGACAACAGACGTAGCAACACTAATAGGGTGGCTGGGAGGCATCCTGCCTTGTGCTTTTGGTCATCTCAGACTGTTCGTGCAGAGTATGAAGAAATGGGAAATTGGCATGGTAATAACAACGACGAGCCATTTGAAAACGGGGCAACTCACTCGCAGGGAGGGTTTTGACTATTTCAAAATACAGTGGATTGTACACACAAGAAAGGATTCCATCATAGAGAATAAAAACTGAATGGAAGAGCAACTAGAGGAGGAGAACACTCGGAGGAGAGAATACACAGTTTCACAATTTCACAGGAGGGTGCCAAAACAAGATAAAGAGACTACAAGAGGTAAGTGCCAATACTTGAACGTTTGGATGGATGTGAAACTGTGTTTGATCTTTGAATGAATGATGTTGTGTTATGCTTGCCACGCTTGATTTCTTGTTGATTCATGGTAATGATTCTGTGCATTGTCGTTGGTTTAGTGCTGAAAAACAAAATATGCATTAACGGTCAATTTCATCTATCACAACACAACTTTGATAAAAAAACAACACTAACATCATCGTGCATTCATCTCCGTTCTCATACAATCATCATAGCCATCTTCATACTTCATCTTTTCAGCCAACAAGGACCTCCAAATAAGCCATTCCATCCTTCATCTTCTTCGCTAATAATCATCTCCAAAAACCCACCATCACGTTGCCTTTTCCATCACTATCACGCTCCTTTCCATCATCAATTAACCTTTTTCTCATATTAATCATTTACCTGAACAAAAATACAAAACAGAGACCCAAGAAAGCACCCACGTACAAATCCTCTCCATTCACGTCTTCACTTCAACCTCAAACTCATTCTCCATTCCAATCCCGCAGCATTCCCATTCGTTGAACCACCACCTCAACATCATAATACCATTTCATCCTACAAACAGAACGCACAAGCAAACAACTAGAATCACACCCATTATTCATCATTAATACAAATCACCCATTGTTTCTATTACAACCCATCCCTGCAATTCATCATCACAACTCAACACAAATTAGAAACAGAAAACAGTGAGAAAGGGGATAAAACCATCGTCGGCGGCTCTAAACGATGGAGTGTTGTTGTGTGATGGTTTCAGACCCAAACGCGGTGGCTGGCACGATGGTGACGAGCTGCAGAGTCTATGGCACCTTTCTCTTTCGCGGAAGAGGGGAGTCGAGGATTGAAGACGAATGGGCGCCGGCGCCGGCTGGAACCGCTGACGACAGTCTTTTGGCTCCTCTTTTGTACACATGTTTTTCTTTTCTTTTTTCTAAAAATATTTAAAAATCATAAAAACTAAAAAAAATAGAAAAAATAGGAAAAATACCAAAAATAATTTTCTTTCTCTTTAGTGTGTCTGTCCGATCGTCCGCATCGTGTGACACTCATTTTCAAAAAATTACCAAGAATAATTTTCCATCTCTTTTAGTGTTTGTCCGACCGTTCGCGTCGTGTGACACACATTTTCAAGTAATTCAAAAATATCAAAAAAATATATAAAATTTTTAAAATATAAAAATATCAACATTTTTAAACAAACAAGCTTTTTAAGAACTACGCATCCTTGATTCTCCATTGTGAGATACGTAGGAGCAAGGCCAGTCTTTGTCAGGTTGACCTCCAAAAAATTAAATCATTTTCTCAATAGTTTTCCAAATATCTTTTATAGAACTATGTAATCCTGATTTCTCACTTTAAATGAAAATACGTAAGACCAAGGTTAATCCTTGTGGGGCCCAAAAATCAAAAAGATATATCTATTTCTTTTTAGTATTTTTTTGTCTTATTATTTTTGGGGAAATTAACATTTTTTAAAGCATAGCGACTTTGCATTTTTAATTAAAGATCCTGGATCTAAAATCTGGTTTTTCGCAAACTTGTTTTATTTTCATGGTTTTCCATAGTTTTCCAGAATAACTATGGTGACAACTTCAAATCTCTTTTTAAATATGATTTATTTTTTGGTTCGTTGTTCCATCGCAATTTCGATTGTGACACCTACACTCCAATATTAATAATAAAAGGATTAAAATATCCTCTTGTTGCACTACATTGCTATTGTCATCGCGACATTGTTGTCTCCAACTATAACTTTATTCTTTGTTGTCACTGTATTTTTTTAAGAAAAGGAAGAAAAAGATAAACTTGTTCTGAAAAGTTTATTTTGAAAACATTATATATTTTCTAAAGTTTTTATTCTTGAAATTTTATTTCATAAGCCTTGTTCTAAAATACGTATATTCTGAAAAGTTTATCTAAAAGGTTATTCTATTATATTTCAAAAAACTCTATAATGTATTTTATGTGTTCTGGTAAGTGCGTTCAGAAAACATGTTTCAGAATCCTGTCCAAGAAAATTTATTCTGGGAAGTTCCAAAAATTATATTGTGGAAATCATGTTCTAGAAATTCCGAGAAGCTTGTTTTGGAAGATTTCCGAAAGGGTAAAATATCATTTAAAAAGAATGGGTGCGCAGTTAGAAGTTCTTGGGATGTTGAAAGAAAAAGCCTAGAACGATAGCTTGCGTTGAGTTTTACTAGGCCCAATCCGACCCAAATTTGACATTTAATAAAACATAAAACAGAAATAAATAAAAACTAAAAGCACAATCTTTTCATCGGGGTTACTCTACAGTCCAATTCCTTGTTTGGGTGGTGGAAAAGTGACGCAGTGGGTATAAGAATTTAAATTTCAAATTAACACAGACAATTATTCATTTAACTCATGTTTCTGTATTTCACTTTGTTTTCTTTCCTTACGTTTCCTTATATCTGAGTTTCACAAACTCAGTGCCATGCTCGCTAGGTGTTCGATAAAATGCTTCAACTGAATCCTTGTATATAAGGAGTTGTGGTCATCGTAGAATTTTTTTACCAATGACTTTAGTTAGTTATTATATATGGATACGAGGGTACATGGGATTAATGTAGTCTGTAACATGTATTTATTTATTTGCAGGAACTGGATAGTTTAGCCTGGTTGCATTCACTGTGTAATGGAGGATCCATCGTTTTTTGATCGGATGATCAGTCATGTCCGTTCAACTTGCAAGTATGAATTCGTGCATATGATGCTTAACTGCCAGTGTTAACTTGCTGGATGTGACATATTTTTGTTAATCATGTTTATAGTGTAGTGTAGTCATAGTAACTTGATTCATAAAATTTTCAAGAATAAAATACAATTTTGTTCTCAAAGCATATCTTGAAATCATGTTTTATTATCTTAAAAATATAATATTATCATCATCGGGAACATGGGGGAAGCTTTGCACACTTATGCTATTAAACTGCTTGATAGGTTGTGTTTTAGTAGAAAAAAAGTTCTGGGTAGGAGAATTATATAGGTCTATTTGGGTTTTTTGAGAGTGGATGTACTTTCTGCCAAATGAGCACTCATTGTGCTATAACCGAGTCATTTAATAATATCTGTCGGCTTATGGAAAAATTCGTTTTTGTCTCTTTATTTTATCTTTATCAAGTACATTTTAGTCGTGAACTGGTAAAGATACTGAAATACCAAAAATATATTTAATCATTTTTCCGATCATGTCAAAAAATGTTTGGAAGCTAATTTCAAATCTTCATATATTACTAACGAAGTTCGGTAGGGATTGACTATAGTACTGTAGTTTGCATAAACTCCAGAAATAGTTGTGTTGTTATGGCCACTTTCGTAATGTCTTTTCATGGGATAGTTCTGCCTTATCTGATTCTCTTTCTGCCATAAGATGTTAATTTTCTTGGAATTTTTGTGATAACTAAAGGTACTACACTGGTTATCCAAAGGATCTTGGACCATCCAGGGTTATTCATTTTACATCTGAGCGTGAGTTTGTCACACTTCTTCATGAAGGTTTTCCTGTGGTTGTTGCATTCACTATCAGGTGATCTGGAGTTAGCTACTGAATTCTTATTCGGTTCTCCCTATTTGAACTTGACTTTAGTTTTAGTGGAAGGAAAAGTGAAAAGATTTAGTAATAACTAATAACTACTCGTTATTTGATAATGCAGGGGGAATTACACACGACATCTTGACAAAGTATTGGAAGAAGCTGCTGTTGAGTTTTATCCTCATGTAAAATTTATGCGTGTAAGTTGTTTTTCATAATTAATGTGCTCGTGCAACGTTTGGCAACCATATCAATAACATCTCTCGTGATGCAGCATAGCAACTGTCTTATTAGATTGAACTATAACTACAAAAACACAAACACATATACTCACACAGCACAGTTCATCTTGTCAGTTTTCCTTTCTTTGTATTTTATTGCGTGATTATTATTCTTTTCTTGGGTTTGGGCTACGTATTTTCTGTGCACTCTGTAGCATGCTATTGTGTATTGGTGAAAAGGTTTTGTTCTGTATCTTTGCAGGTTGAATGCCCGAAATATCCTGGATTTTGTATAACTCGGCAAAAGAAGGAGTATCCATTCATTGAAATATTTCACAGTCCAACACAGGTATCGTGTTCCTTACCTGTCAGTGTCTCATCACTTCATTGCATAAATTTCATACTGGAAAAGTTATATAAGATTTTCTTTTAATGGAATGGTAGATCAGAATGTATGTATTCTGCAGCAGTAATATGGTTTCTATTCATAGGTTAATCTGTACATTGACTTCCACCCCATGTAAATCCTTTTGTAATTTGAGACTTGTGTTCCTCTATACAGGCAGATAAACAGGGAAGGGTAGCTGATCCGAATATTACTAAATACAGTGTGAAAGTCTTGCCTGTAAGTTGTTTTTGTTTAAATTAAGTCTGGATGCCACCTTGAGAATCCTTATTCAGGCTAACTGATACATATTACTGATTATTATTGTTTTTGAATTTTTAAGTCTTCTCAAACGTATATTTATAGTGAGTGATACATAGGTAGTAAGTCTAGTAATCCACCATTAAGTCACTAGAAAAGTTATCAAAATTTTGTACATGCCTGATATACACTCACTTGCATCTGAGATGTTGTAATATTTTATCCAATTTCAATTTAATTTTATGCACTTGCAGTTCAACTACGATTTAAGTGCTTATGGATTTAGAGAATTCTTCAAGCGACACGGTATGTGGTCATCAGATTCAAAGTAAGTTCCAGCGGAAGAGTTTTATGTTTCGCATGTTGAAGAGCAACACCTGATCATACTCTACCTATCTTATCTATCAGTATATCATCACAAGTTCTCAACTAAGGGCCAATATTATTTGGTTTAAGTCCTCGTCAGGGGCTTTTCTCATTGTTCCTTTGTGGTGGCATCTTAGTATTTCCATGTTTATGTTCTCCAACTTCTTCAATAGAACCTACAAGACGTTTCTCATCAAACCCTATTTGTTAATTTGTCTATCAACTACTTGAATCCTAGAACCTTCTTTGGGAAGCAAGATAAACTGTTTGTCTTAAAAGTTGCAGATGCGATATATTCTTTTGTGTTCTATAAATTGAGTGAGAAATTATTGCAATGGTTATATAGTAATTTGTGAATAAAAAGTCTTTCTGAACTTTTTAGAGTTCATACCATTTTTTTACATTAGTTTCTTATCAAAGCTATTCTTCTGGAAAATATAGTGAAACCGAAAGGTCCAATTTTTGTTGTCCAATCCCTCTTTTTAGCTTAGCCAAACATTTTCACTTTTTCAAGTTTTTCTTGGTGTCTTCATACAATGAATTATCAAAACCTTTCTTCTAGAAAAAGATAGAGAAAATCGAAAGGTCCAATTTTTGTTGCCCAATCCTTCTTTTTGGCTTCGCCAAACTTCTTCACTTTTTTAAGTTTTTCTTGCCGTCAATGCTTGACTTGAATTTTTGTGATTTTTGATAATTTTTTATTTTTGGATTTATCTTTGATGTCTCATTAAACTTTAATCAATTTATTTTTACACCTCTATGAGTTGAACTTAGCCGTCCGCAACTGCACTAACACACATCAAAATATCTAAAGAAAATTTATGTAACTAAAATGTTATTTTTAACATGTTTTTGTATTTTATGCTCAATAAACTCAATTATAAAAAATCTCAATTTAATTAATCTTTTAAGCACAACAATCAATTAAAATTTTACTATTAAATATATAAATATGAACTGATCAGTTTATAAAACTATAAAAGAAAAAATATCCTTATCAATCGCATAATCCAATTACTACATGCAAAATTCTAGTCAAGCAACAATAATGTCGACATATATATACAGAAAAGAAAATAATCTGAGTTTACAATTCTGCATAAAAGGATTGAAAATTTGAAGAACCAATTTCAATTTTTCTTATTTTTCTGGAGCTTATTCGACAACATTTAATATTTTAGAAAAACAGAAAATTGATTTACCGTTCAACAGTTTTCTTTCATGGATATTTTTCAGTATTTGGAGGCAGTTTTGGCTCATATGCCAATCCCTTACACTTGGGGACTGAAAGTTGACGAGTGGTTCTAACTATCAACTAAGTGGTCTACACGATGGCTGTTGCTTTCTACACCTTATCACATTTCTTTCTCCACCTCATAAAAATTCCTTCCGGAAAATAATTTCCTTAATAGGAGAGGGTAATTGCTTTCCGGAAAAAAATTCCGGAACTGTTTATTAGGAAGTGATAAGAATTTTGGTAGGGTGCAGAAGTAATTGCCCCACATGATTTAAGAAAAACCCAAGTTTATTAACCCAAAGGGTCTAACTTGAGAACAAATATGATATTAACACCTAAAATTGACATAAGGTAATAATAGCATGATGCTAACGTGTTTGGTACGTAATCCTTTTTCAAAAAAATATTATTTCAAAATCTACTTAAATATTTAAATTAACCCCAAATGCTGAACTCTCATTCTCAAGCTCAACAACTAAGTAACAGTAGTTGAAAACTCACCTTTTCATACCATGAATATTATTACATACGATGCTCTTTTAGTTCCTAGTTCATGTATTTTTTGTTTTTAGACAGCGAAATCATGCTTCTATTTTGTTGAAAATTTATGATACTGTTCTATTGCTGTAAAACCATGCACTTCCATCATAATTCTACTTATGTAATAACCTAGTAAAAAATTGTGTCTTTAGTCGTGATCTTCAACAATGGCATAACAATGGTATCACTACTTGCAGATCTTAACCAATAATTTTAAAGAGCCAAAATAATATATTCAAAATTCAAAATTTATATATTTATATATTTAATTATTATCACTAATACAATAAAAATAAAAAATAAAAATGAATAAATAATTTAATATAACTGTACCTACAAAAGAAATCACACATATATAGAAAAGGTTCACGCATATTGTTAACCATCTTATTGGCTTAGGAAAAGACTTTGACATAGCGGAGTTAAACATCAAGGTCTTCAAGTGTCTTCATTAAAGTTGACAACCTAAAGTCACAACTATTTCAGAATCAAAAGATTTGTCAACAACAAATATTGTTGCCTTGTTTGGAAAACTTAGGTGTTGACTCCTAGTTAAGGGTGTAACTTATCCAACAAGTGCGTTGGTTCAATTGTAGCATAACAAAGTAATATCCACAGGGATTTGGTTTGAAATAGTAATGTATAATCTACTCAAGTTTGTAATAAAACAATAATAAAGGTTTGACAGTTTTGAAAAAACGTTTAAATATAGATAAAGATAAGTGATATTGATTAAGGTGCTAGTGCAGAATTCCCATTTTACCTCGCCTTATATGCCTCGGTTGACCAGAAACCGAAGCATATAATGGCGCGGTGGCATTTTTGTTATTAGAGTCAAGTTTTAGGCCTCGGTTCTCCAAATACCCGAAGCCAAAGAGGGGTATAGGCCCCGGTTCGCTCAAAACCGGTGCCAAAGAGGGGTATAGGCCTCGGTCCAATAGGACCCGAAGCCAAAAAGTTGCTGAAAGTCAGGGGTATAGGCCTCAGTCCAAGGAGACCCAGTGCCAAAAGGGGGTCAATGGCTTCGGTTCCTCTAACAACCGAAGCCATACTCTTTATTTAAGGTTCAAAATTCGCGAACCCTTCTTCCGCCCCGCACCACCAGCGCCTCTCTCTCTCTCTCTCTCTCTCTCTCTCTCTCTCTCTGCGAGCACGAGCCTTCCCTAAAATCTTCCACACGCTGTCACCGGCGCCCGAGCCCCGCCGCCGCGTCGAATCCTCCCTCATCGACGCCTCTGATCGCCCCAACTATGGCCTCGTGGTCCTTCGCCTAGTCGTGGAGACCTCCGTGGACGAGCAGATCAAAGCGACTTCCGCGTCGGCGACTTCCAACGCGATGGCGCGCACGCCGAGGCCGTGCTTGGCGGCGAAGGAGAGGCAGGCGACAGCATCGCAGGTTGGAATGGCGGCACCGATGGAGATGGAAGGAGAGAAAGTCGCGGAGACCTCCAACGAGAACGTTTCTGAGAGGCAGGTGACAGCATCGCAGGTTGGAATGGCGGCACCGGCGGAGATGGAGGGAGAGAAAGTCGCGGAGACCTCCAACGGCACCGGCGGAGATGGAGGGAGAGAAAGTCGCGGAGATGGAGTGATCTTGGGTTGTTCTACTCTCTTGCAGTTTGTGTTTTGGTTTGAATGCAGGGTGATCAAGCACGCGGGGTTGGACTTGAAGCAGTTCGTGGAGTGTATCAAAGAGGGTGCTGCGGGTTCTAAAGCGTTGGAGATATTTGGGGAGAGAATGATCGAAGGGGATTTCCGACCAGGTGGCCAATGGACAGGGGAAGCTTGGCACGCAAGGGGTTATCTCTGTCATTCAGAACATCAATGGGATGAGTCAATGAATCAATGAATCAAAATCCCTGTTCTATGTAACCAAATAAAATGCTGATGTTGTAGAATGCTTAAGGTGGAACAAGTGTGTTGTGTTTTGTTTAAGGTTTTTGCTTCTTTGGTTATGTGCTGTGATAACTCTACAGCAGCCATGAGCGAGCAAAAGGGTGAGGTTCAGTCTGGCATGGTGGCCTGCGAAAATTTGAATTAAAAAAAATATTTATTACCTATGGCCTCGGTCCTAACTGACCCGAGGCAGAAAGCTGTGTATATGGCACCGGTTTCAAAACAACCGAGGCATAAAACTAGGTCTATGGCTTCGGCTGATAACCGAGGCCAAAAGGTTACCTTTTGGCCTCGCCCCAATATGCCTCGGTTCCAGACCCGAGGCAAAATGCGGAAAATAACCGGGGCAAAAAGCCCTTATTGCACTGGTGGTGTTGGGATTGAACTTGACTTCTTTCACTCAGTTGCACTGCCCTTGATTATCTATAAGTTATGTTCTATATTTTAGTGTTCTTGGAAGTACTCTTAATTGTAATTCTAACCCCATTCTTGTAGTATTAGAACCTAAGGGTGCTAGACGTAGGCTAATTCCCACCCAAATGGAGGAACCATTGCATTAACAAACAAGACTCTTTAAACCAGCTAAAGTTGTAGATCCATCCATGGTACCGACCAAGCATTAGGAGATTTGATTTGATCTAAACATTAAACCAGTTCCTATTGTATCTAATGTTGATCAAGTATGATGATTGGCCAAGTTACCAAAGCAATGAGAACAAATCAAATAACCAACACATAAAATAAGAACATAACATATATAAAAATAAGTGCAGTACAAAGAGTTTAGAAGTTACATCCAATCCTAACTAGGAAGAAGTTAGTTGCTCATAATGATCATTACAAAATATTTTCTAATATATACCTAAGCTCTCTATGGAGTTTCTCTCTCTAAAATGATCTACAAGATCAACATATAAATAAATGAGGCATGCACTATTTTTATAGAAAGATAGTGTGTTGCTCTAGCTCCAGCTTTGACACTTAGCCGTAGAGGTTTCATTCTAGATCTTTTCAAACCACCTATCTTATGGCTTAAGCTGCACATTTTAGGCTTGGGTTATAAAAGTTATATTCCAGATCTTTTCAAAGATGGTTGCTTGAGGTTTTCCTCTCATGATGGTTTCCTTCATCGCCTTTGTGGCGCTCAACATCATTTGTATTGCTCAACCGCATCAGTCACATATTTGAATCTTTAGGAAATTACCTTACGACACTTAGTGTCATCTTCTTAATTTCCTTCATTTTACCTATAAATATAGCATAAACATATCAGTTTTGACTTTTTATAACTTCTCTACTCCTTATAATGTAATTAAAGTAAAAAAGGGGTTGTTTTAATAAGATTTATATCAACATCATACAAGATAAATGTCTAAATGACATGCAATTTTACTTAAACTAGACACTTATCATTGGGGAACATGAAATTGAAGTGAATAGGCTAAATTGACAAGAGAGTAGTGAGAAAAAAGTAAAGAACATTACCTTGAAGTCAAGCACCAAGAAGAATGATATGTCAGATGAAAATGTGATTGAGCTTAGTGAAAACAAAAATCTAAATCTCATTGTCAAGAAGTTGTAAAGTATCATAAAAGAAGAAGTAACAAAGAGACTCAAAGGAGGTATAGTTCTAAAACAAATGAATTCAATAGTACTCCTAAATTTACTTGTTATAGTGTTGGAAAACAAGGACACATCAAGATGGAAGGCCCAAACTTTAACCAAAACAAGGATAAAGGTGTTGATAGGAAACAAGAAAGAAAGTCCAAGGAGAAACATGCATATATAGCTTGAGGGTGATAATGATGATTCAACAAGTAGTTGTTCATCAAAGAAGAAAGTGAGGAGGCAAACTTGTGTCTCATGGTTGGCTATGAGTCATCATCATCATCAAGTTAGGCAAGTTTTTTGTCCTTAAAAGATAAGAATGATTGAGGAATTGCATGATGAATCAAATAGGAATGTTGTCATAAATAATCAATTAAAAGGATTAAATAACTGGCTAAAAAACAAAGTTAATCAGCTAGAGATAGAATTAACTAATTTAAAGGAGGATTTTGAAAATCTTGATTTAATGTATATATATGTGAGCAAAAGGATAGTGTAAGTAGAAAAGAAGGACAACAATGAGACAACTTATGAACTGTGTAGGGATTAATAACTTAATACGTATATATTTTTTGTATTGTGTATATTCCACACACTTTTTTATGGATTTTTGATTTTGAAAAACTACATTTAATTTTGTATGGAAGACTATAAATACATAATATATACTTACATACTTCTTATGCTTAAATATCAGTTTTGCGATTATATGATTCACAATGTAACTCTAATAATTAGGAACGTTATTGAAACTAAAATTACATATAAAATTATCAAATATTTTATAAAAAGCCAACCATGTTACTTGCTGATATCAAGTAATTAAATTGATATTTTAAAAAGTGTATAATTTCACTACAAGAAAAACATGAAATTGTGACCAATTTTAGCGACAAAAAATATTGGTCATTATAAGTGACTAAATTAGTGACCAGATTTATTTTGTAAATTAGTGACCAATTTGGTATTTGAATTCTAAGTCATAAAAAATTAGCGACTAAATCAGTCACTATTATTAAAAAAATAATACATGGTGACTGAATTTAGTGACTAAATGAGTGACAATTTTTTTTTTCAATTTAATGACTAATTTAGTAACCAAATTTTTAGCTACTCAACTTGGTTACTAATTTAGTCATTGAAATCAGTAACTAAATTAGTAACTAATTCCAGTCATTAAATTAATCTCTAATTCATTGAAATCATTTATATTCACTAAATAAGAATATTGTTGATAAGAGCTTCTCAATATATCATTCTCTCTTTCTTTCCAATAAATCTAGTCTTAACTTTTTCAAATTTATTTATTAGTGGAATGATGCACTTTGTTATACGATAGACTATGGATATTTGTAAAAATCGAAGTTGGATGTATAATACATTAATGCCTAATAAGAGGGATATAGTGATGCATATTGAATATGATATATTTAGAATTGCAATAGAATTGCAAAGCGAGTCTAAATGGAAGTAGTTGGGAGAATTAGCTACGTCTACTTGAAAGGTGCTTTATGTGATTTGAATCTTTAGGTGTATTGATTTTTCTAATCTTTAAAGCTTGATTGCACTCCTAAATATTCATAGACAAATGTATTAAGGATTTCCATGATGATGTGTTGTTGAATTCGACCACGTTCACATGTATATAAACCTAATTGAAACTTTTGTGATGCAAGAAACTATAGATTTTAGTTGTGGCCATATTAGGATTTGCTTCATTATAAGTTACAAGTTATGGTCATGTGCATTGTGTTATAGATGTTGATTCTATTGTATAATTAAGATGTTAAATGTTGTTTTTTTCTTGTCACAATAAATAATAAATTCTAGAAATTGGGGAAACATGTATATTGCTTCTTGTTGCAAATGTCTCTTGTTCCATTGAAGCTTAGTGCTCACTGCGTGTTCCATTCTTGTTGTTAGAAATGGATAAGGAATGTTTGCAGCATGCAATGGATTTGAGTGGTTTATGTTGAAAATATTTTAATATAATTTAAAAAATAAATAATAAAAATAAAAATTCTACTGTTACTCATATTTTATGGACCTTTTAATTTTATGAGTTAGTGTTATTTATGATTAACGACTATATTTCTTATTACTATTTACTCTTGTTTCTCATTTTCTACCTATAAATACCACCTATGTGCATGGGAAAAGATACAACAAAGACAACAAAAACTAGAGTTTTCTAAAAAAATGTTCTTCTTTTCTTCTCTATATTATCTTTAAGACAATGGTGTTCATAAGGTTCGGAGATCATTTGTGCACTCGATCGATCTGACAAGTTGTTGTATCTTGAGAGAAGCATGTGTGATTTGAAACACATATGATTGTGTATTGTGTATTTGTATTGCCCTGTGTAGTGAGAGCATTTTCTCTCTAATGATAACACTATGCATGCCTCAATCCTGGGATATATCTACTCCTTTCCTTGTTTATTTTTTATTTTTTATTGTTATTATAATTGTTGATCTCTGATTAATATTCATTGATATATATATATATATATATATATATATATATATATATATATTTTATTTTT
>Ga0209589_1008650_pt1 | contig 15789 bp, 10 predicted proteins | sample CowpeawhiteBW_FD_187525 | JGI IMG/M metagenome (GOLD analysis project Ga0209589, IMG submission 187525) | Root nodule microbial communities of legume samples collected from California USA - Cow pea white BW (SPAdes) (version 2) | ecosystem: Host-associated > Plants > Roots > Nodule | place: USA... | reverse complement strand
GTTTTAAGCAAGACTTAAACAGAGGAACGTGAAAAGGAACATCTTTTTGAAAAATACAAGGGTCCCAAATTTAATTTATCATAAAAAAAAAACCTAACCACTAATTTTTATTGAAAAACTTAAGTAGCTCTCAAATATATTTGCAGATAAGATGGACTGTTTCCTTCTAATCTCTAAAGTAAGACATTTATTTTTTTTATAAGAAAATTAAATTTAGGCGTTGGCATCGTAATAAAAATATTAGATCATCTTTTAAGCATATTCTGTTATTATTGTAATAAATTAGCAAAATTCTACGACAACTATCTTAGAAGTAAAAGTTGTAAAGTTACCACTTAAAAATGTGTCATAATTTATTTTTTAACAAGTGGTTTGTAAGTTTTTTCTTTCTATAAACGATGGCAAAAAATATTATTTTCTGCAAAAAAAATAAATTATTTATTTTTAAAAAAGTAAAAAAAAAAAGACTCGGTTGCTTTTTCTTTTTTTTAATGATAAGTGTATATTTATTTGTAAGTTATCCTAAAAAGAGTTATGTATATGATTTTTAAGAGAACCCTAACTTATAAATTGTGATAGTGGATAAGGAAGAAAAAGGGGCTAAGAGAGATGAAGGGTAGTTATGCTACTGATTCGAGTAGCAGAGAAGAAAAAAGAAGAAGGGCGAGGTCTTCGTCACCACTGAAGGACCGATCCAGAACCTCTTCGTCTAAGTTATCTTCTTCTTCATCCAAACGAAGTACATCACCCTCTGCCACTCTCCTCGACGTCGATGATGACGTCATCTCTCTCTCACACGATTATCCTAACCCTAACCCTCGGAGCTTCCCTCACAGCGTTAAGCAGAAATGCTGGGAAAAGGCAGACAAGGTCAAAGGACGAGACCCCGACCGCTGGCGCAGGGACGCCCTCGGCAATACTGTCTTTCGCAAGCTCGTAGGTTGCCCTGGTTGTCTCTGTCATGACTACGACCACATTGTCCCTTACTCTAAGGTCTTACCCTTTATTTTCACTTCTTAATTCAATTTCTATTGTTTTTCGTCTCAACAATTGGATTTCTTTGAATTCTTGTATGCCTACGTGGTATTGTACCAAAGTGTCTGAGGAGAAGACCCTACTCTGCACTTTTATTTGCACTGCATAATTTAGGTATTACATATTCCCATGTCGATTGAGGAAAAGCAACTCCAATGGAAATTACCGTTACGGGTTGTCCTTTTTAAGTCTTTGCTGCGTTTCTTCTAGACTTGATTTTTCTGAATATGTCACTGGATTTTAATTAGTGTCATGGTGGGGAAAGAAAGAACAATAACAAAGTGAAAAAGAAATTTTGAGTTTAACCATAAACTTTATTAGTGAGTTTTATGCGATCCTCCAAATATGAGGACCATAGTTAAGTTGTTTTCCAATACATCTTGGTTTTAATTTTCATTTTGCTCATTCTTCATTTGGGTGTTTTTGTGAAAATATAGGGAGGAGAGAGCACTCTGGAAAACTGTCAAGTATTACAGGTAAGATTTTTATTTTTATTTTTTTCCCATTTCTTTGTCCCTTATTGAAGGGAAGTGAGAACCAGGCTAGAGGCTTTGAAAGTTTCCCTTGATTCACTTAAAAATTTATATCCATGACTTTCAGGCAACAGTTAATCGTTCAAAGGGTAACCGAACAGATATCTCCAAAGCTGAACTTATTCAAAAGAGTTCTTATTGCAGGGTTTCAGGTACAACTATAATAATTGTATTAACTTTTGTAGTTATTCAAAATCTATTAACTAGTCTAAATGATGCATTTCACAGATCGTGATATGGATCTTCTTGAACTGTCTGCCTATGGCAATGTCCGGCGTGGACCCGATTCTGGGGGATGTAGAATCCAATGAACATTTTTCTCCATATTAATTTATTATGTGATTGATTTCTATTCATCCTGACAAGATCTTGGGGCTTCATTTGTGTACAGACAAGTTAAAACTGCAAAGAAAGTGATGGCATTTTTCATTATTCTCTCTTCTTCCACAACACTTAATGGTTTTCTCTTGAGAAGCATGATTTATGAGGCAAGTGGCACTCGCATAGCTACTACCCTTTATTATATTAATGTTGTTCGAAAGTATATTTTGATTGCAATGAATCTCGTATAGTAGGAAATTGTCATTAACATACTTTTTATTATATTCTTTTGAATACACTTTCTTCTGCCGACTGAAATTAATTGATATTTTGTTGTAATGAGTCGTGTCATTTGTGTAATTTGTTGTACTTATAAGCTGTGTAGCCATTATTACTTTTTTCTTTAATGTTTCAAATTAAATTTAGGGACAAATATGATTTTGGTCTCTGAACCTTATTTTGAAAATGGAAACTTTGTCTCTTCGTCTAAATCATAGTTTTTGATTCCTATGTCTGGACAACCTTAAAATTAGTAAATGGTGTGTCATGTGATATTTATTAGAATTATTATGTTTCAAAAAAAATGAATTATTAAAATAAGAAGTAACGTCTCTTGAATAACTTGATATATCTTTTATTAGGGATGGTAATGCTGATTGATCCGACCCGTTTAGACTTGTTCTCCACTTGGTCTACCTATTCTGTACTTGGTATGCAAAATGTGGATTGGGCTGGCTCATTTCGCATAAGTGCAGGCTAATCCGTTTTTATTTTTAAATTTTTATGATAAAGCTTTCAATGTTCTCAACAAATTAGAAAATTTTAATCAGTTTACAAATTTAAGCAAAGACTTTGGAGAGTTAGATGATAAATTTATAATTTAATATTTTTATCATATTCGTATTTTGACATACATGATGTATTATTCAAATTTTAGAACATTCAAAATATATAACATTTGTTTTTTTCATTCATATAAGAATTTGGAACATTTATACGGAAGGAAAGTAACAAATATATATATAAGTAAGTTAATTTTTTTCCTTTTTTATGTGGGTTACAAGCCGGTTTACATGGACTACGGATTATGCGAACTGAGCTTATGTGAGTCAGCAGAGCTTATGTGAGTCAGCAAGCTTAATATCTTGATTCATTCTTTTTATAGGCCTATTGATTTGTCGAGCCAAGTTTACATTATCACTCTTTTGTCGAGCCAAGTTTACATTATCACTCTTATCTATATATATTTGGAATTGATTTCCAATATTTGACGACTTTTATGATTGATATCGAAAACTGAGTACAAATCTTGAAATGAGCGTACTCAAATATAAAAGAATGTAAGAAAAAAAAATGAGGAGTTTGAATGCTTGGGAATGTAAATATTAAGAAAAAGATTGTGCCACCACTTATTGTTTCTATCATCTCAATCATTGTTTTCTTCACTACACAAAGGCTCCGCCTCCGTTGATCACAATTTCGTGTTAGTAGTTTCTTGATATTTTTCAATTGCATTAAATTTTAATATTTATAGATTATGTAGTTTGGATATGTCGGCTTAAAAGTTATTAATTTATATAGACTTAAGAATTCAAGTTTATGTATGTTACAAAATTAGATTCCCTAGATTGACTTGTTTATAGTTGTTAGTTTTAAAAAATGTATTTACAAATGTGTATATGTTATTATTTATATTGTTTAGTATTTTTTTAATACTTTGTTAGTACGTAAAATGTTTTAGTATCAAGTTTAAAAACGTCTAATCCTTGATAGGTTTATTTAATTGATAGTTATTAGCCATTGTTTCTCGAGGATTTATTATTGATCGTTAGTTTATCAATACTACTTAAACTAAATCAATTCAATGTGAGTTTTTTTTTTCACAAAAAAAAAATGTTTGTTTTTCAATCTAACTATGGTGTTTTACTTTAAACTTCTACATATAATGTTAATTTGATGTAAAAATTACTTATGTTGTGGATTAATCTCACCAAACACTTAATGAATTGAATCAATTTTTAACTTAAGTTTTGGTTAAGATTTTGTGCATGATCTGCTAACACAATCCTCTTTTTGTTCATTTTTTAGATGTTTTATAATAATGAAAAGGGAATGAAGACATAAAGAATGAAATATGAATTAAGATGGTGGTGAATCAAAGAATGATGTGCATGTAGGTGACAACAAATGGATTACACTAATGGCAATGAAATGTAAATAACACCAAATAGATTGCAAAAATTAAATTATCAAAGAAAGTAAAGGAATTTGTAAAGTAAATTAACGAGAGTGGTGACCCAAATTGCACCAACCAACATTAGATTAACCATTTTTCCTATTATGGACACTTCTCATAATGTATGTATTGTTTTCACAATTTGTCATCTTTGCAAAATACAAAATCAACCTATTTATATTTTCTAAACTCTCATTTGATAGTTATACAAAGTAAATTTAAAATTTAAACAAGTTACAAGCCAAATTATCGTATAATTGTCCTTGAAAAACTTTCTTTGGTAACTAACAGTTAAATAATGACACGTGTCTTCAACAATTAAAATTCATTACACATATAGTGGTTGTTGTTTTGTAATTCTTTTTTATTTGCTTTAATCCTTTTGTTTTTATTATTCTTTCTTAATCGATGTTAGCTATATTATATCCTCTCTTTGCTTAACATGGGTAAATAGTCATGTTCTATCTCTTCCAATCATCTATTAGGGGTAAATAGTCGACTTCTAACGAGTTAATTGTCTATCTTATACATATGTACATCATTCCTATAAAATATTATGCAACTCGACCTCTTTGATCTCACCAATTTTTAAAACTTGACATTGCTTAAACTTCGATAGATTGTGCAAAGTACCTTTCTACTAACTTTTGACACTATATAATAACCCTAGTGTTTTGAACAATTTTTTCTCACTTCTTGATGTCGTTGATATTTATATATTTGCATGATCTGTGATGTTGTTTCTTTTGCAATATATATATATATATATATATATATATATATATATATATATATATTTTTTCTTTCATTTTTGTTTTTTTTTTTTTTAAATATATATATATATATATATATATATATATATATATATATATATATTACCTTACTCATGGTCGTATTTTATTTTAAAGAATGTATTTATGTTTTAAGTTATTATTCCGACAATAACATATTGAGTGAAAGACAAAGTACAATATCATAAAAATTATATGAATATAACTATAATTATTTTGTATTGTTTGTTTCCTTTTATATGTCAATTAATTAACTTAATTATGTTCAAATTTAGTTTTTTTTGTAATAAATAAACAATTGTTTTTACTTTGATTATTGTACAGATTACAATTGATAGAAGTTGAGAACATTTTTATTATGCTTTTAGTAAGTTACATATTGATTCAACATGTTTTTTTTACTTCAATTATAGTTTTAGTAAACTATATTATGATGACTAAAAATGGTGTTAAACAATCATTTTATAGTTATGCTAATGATGTGATGAGAACTGCAATAAAACTTAATTATATTTGTCAATCTATTTGATATTTTGTTTAAAGTAAACTTAAAGAGAGTCATAAAGCACAACCAACACTAAAAACAATGCACATATTAATATAGATAGAAGTACTTGGTTATTTATAACCTTTGATATTTGATAATAATTTTGATAACTTCCATTGTTAGACATTCTGTTTTTTAAAATTTTGAGGATAAGAAGTTGGTTGTTAAGAGAATTATTATTGTAACAACGACAATTATGATTATAACAAGTAAGATATTTCTTTTAATGAAATTGATATGATATTGAGGAGGTCAATTTAATATTGTCTTCTTCTTTTTTATGTAAATTTTATTATACTTTTAATTAAGATCTTGAATAGTCATATGAAAATATAAGTCTATAAGAAGGGAATCATTCCATGTTCTTATGGTGAGAAATGATGATGTATTTAGTAGGAATTAAAGGTACTACTAGTGGATATTAAAAACTATTTAGTGAGAATTTATGTGAAATTTAAAGAGATTGACATAAATTTGTCTATACAAATTATGTACTTGCAATTAGAAATGACAAACAAATTCATTTCCGTGGTTATTGTCCGAACTTGTCCTCGTTTTGATGGGAAATCCCCGCATTGATTAGATATGGGCATGGGTATGGAGAATCTCCGACTTTTTCAATTGGATATGGGAATGTACATATTCCCGCCGTAATACACGTCCTATTAAAATATTTACAATTAATTAAGTAACCATATATATACATATATATATATATATATATATATATATATTATTTTTTATTTCTTCTAATTATTTAGTTTGTCATGAAACTCATTCGCATCTCAATTATATTTTTCATCTTATCATAACGTTTATGTAATCATGTTAAAAAGATGTTTGTCAATTAAAAAAAATTTATGTCTCACATTTGAATATTTCTATTATTTTTTAATATTTTTATTTATTGTATATTTTCATTTCACATTAAAATGATTAATACTCACAATTTAATTATTTAATAGCACAAACATTTCGTTTAATAGGTAATATAAAAAAAATCTTTTACTTATTATTATTAGTTTTTGTTTCATCTAAAGAACTCTTTTGTTTTACTAAAATATTTTTTGTTATTTCTCAACCATTGAGTATATATGTTGATATTTGAAAAGTTTTTTTAGATCTCTAAGATATTTTTCAACTTATTTTTTAATATTTTTATTTGTTTTTAATATTAATTTTTTTAATATTTTTAATATTAATATTAATTTTTTTATATTTTTATTTGTTGTTTATTTTCATTATATAGAATACTATTTGGATATATTTTATCTAATTATTTTTTATTTTCTAACTCATTATCAATCATACTGTAATTTTTTCACTATAATTGTATAAATAATTTTTATTTACTACAATATAAAAATTTAATGTAATTGTCATGAATATTTTTTTATCACCATCCAACATAATTGAAATTCAAAATATACAAGATCTATGTTAAAATTTTATTATTATGATTATTATTTGTTCTTTGTATTATTTTTGATCAAGTAATGATTATAACTTTTATTAGTGTATAAAAAAGAGATTCATTAGAATTTAAAATATTGAAGTAAACAAACATTTAAATTATATTTTAATTTGAATATCTTTTTTCCTTTTATATTTTTAAAAAATATTTTTAAATTTTATCAACTAGGTTTCATTAATGTTTACAAATTTAACAAATGTGTTGGTTCTCATGAAATTTTATTTGATATTATAATCTAAAATGTAAACAATTATAATTTATTTTAAACTTTTATTGTGATTATTATTTGTTCTTTGTATCATTTTGATCAAATGATGTATTATAACTTTTATTAGTGTATAAAAAAAAGATTTATTAGAATTTAAAAGATTGAAGTAAACAAACATTTAAAATATATTTTAATTTGAATATTTGTTTTCCTTTTATATTTTTTAAAAAATATTTTTAAATTTTATCAACTATGTTTCATTAATATTTGCAAATTTAATAATTGTTTTCGTTCTCATGAGATCTTATTTGGTATTATAATCTAAAATGTAAACAATTATAATTTATTTTAAAGTATTTGATATCGAAGAAACAACCATCCTTCTAATATTGAATATTTGATAATATTATGTTTCCTTTACCATAATTTTTTATTATTTTATAAAATTAATTAAAATTAATATTGAAGTAGTAAGAAAATGGATATAGGTATGGGTACAAGATTATACCCGTTATCCGATAGGGATGAGGATGAGACAAAAGTTTGATACCAGTTGAGTTTGGGTATGAGGATGAGGATAATTTTTTTTTACAGAAATGAGTATGAGATAGCGAAACTCGTGTCCATCTCGTCCTGTTGACATCTCTACTTGCAATGCAATGCAATAAGACATGTCAATTTTGATAAAAAAAAAAAAGTTACATCTTCTCTTTTGTGATATTTTATTTGATTTCATTTTTTTATAAAAATTCAATTTTGATTTCGTGAAGTGACATGTAAGGATTAATACAATGACTTTTTATTTACATTTTCATCTTTATTAGATATGACGTCGATATTATTATCCAAACTGAATATCAAAATGTTAACTTGTGATTTCTCATCAATTATAAACATTCTCACTGCCATTTTGCTGAGTTAGGCAAGAAAAAATTTCAATGATTGTTCTTGCTATTGTTTGATGTTAAAAAGGTGAGTTGTAATGGAGTGATTTTTTTTGTTTACATCAAATTGGGCTATTGTGTTACAAACATTGAAAGATAGGTGAGAGATGTTGAAAAACATTTTATAACATCCCATGTGGAATTCTAAAATATTACAATAGGAAATAACTCAAACAAAAACATTTAAGACATGAACATTTTAGCGAAGAAAGAAAAGTCTATCTTATCTTCTAGCCTAGTTAGGTATTTATTCACTTTTTCTATTTTGAAAGTTATTGATTTAAATATATCACATCAAATTAATACATTTGATAATATAATTGAGTAGAGATTCAATGTAATAACATAACTCATGCGTATTTTGGCACTTTCTTCTTATTCGTTCATAAAAAAATGAAAATAAAAAAAATGCAAAACATGCATTTCATGCTCAATAAGTCCGTTAAATAATAACATATAGTCCTCAAGAACGATTCTAAAATAAAATGAAAAAAAATCATAGGAAAAAATGTAATTATTATAATTTTTTTGGTGAAACTAAAAAGAAAAACTTTTAGAAAGTGAAAATAATTATAAAAAATGTAGTTATTGAAAAGCCATGGTTAGTTGGAAGGAAGAAAGAAGTGTATTTATTGTGTTTGGGTTTGAGTTGATGATTGAAATTTGGCAGTGACAACGTATGGAGGAAAAGAAAAGAGGCATTGCTTTCTTGGTGTTGCAGAGGGAAAGGGTAAAAGGGAATTAAAAAGAGAAAAAGTCAAAAAAAGTTGGCTGCCAACAACAAAAGGATCTCAACTCAAGGTTTCATGCTTTTAGTATTAGGTAAGGAAGGGTATCACAACTCATCTTCATCATCTCAAAACTATTTTCTATTTTTTATTTTAAATTTTAAGTTTAACATAGGAAAATAATTTTTTAACATCTAGATTTTGACAATTTTCTATTAGAATCTGAGGTGATATTTTCTAATTGACTTTCCATTTTTTTTTATTTTCTAATTTTCTATTTTTTAATTTTTTAATTTTATTTTTCTCAACGCAATCTCAAATCAACTGCTTAATCTTCTTTTTATTCAAAGTAAGGTGATGTATTTACGAATACAACGAGTCATTTCAGGAAAATTGTTTCAAAGTTATTAATCTTATTACTGTTCTTCATAGGTGTAATAGGTGGGAACTCTATTCGTGGAATGGGGGGTAGTGTTAACTTTGATAGTAAATTAGCTTCTAGTATTGACTTCAAAATTTAGAAAAGTTTAAAAGACCAAGCAAAAGAATTTTAGATAAATCATTCTTGTGGTTCAGCATTAATGTTACTTGGAGATCCTTTTAGTGTCCAAGAGAATTATTTATTACAGTCCAACACAATTATTTAATATTTTTCTTGCAGGAACAAATTTACAGAGTATAAACAAGTATAAGAATGAAGATCATTTTATCTTATAACATGACAGATTATTATCAGTGTAAAAGCTACTTTTTTCTTTTCTGGAACATTTTGTTGTGATATTAGTCATTTTTTAATGATTTAAAATATATGTCAGCATGGTGATTATTTTGACAGCATATGAAGGTACTTGACATGTATAATGCAGGAGTATAGTATGACAAGACAATGAAGAGTGTCCTATCCATTACTTTTATCATCGTATTGCCTGTGCTTATCTTCCTAGTTCTGTAGTTTTTGGTCCCCAATTTACGGATAACAAATATCTGTCTTTGTTCGTTCAGACAGTGGAATACTCCGAAAGTCATTAACTTTTCTACTGAGTACCGAAACATGTACAATATCTGGATTTTTATACATCGTGAAAGATCTTTTCCATCTCTGGGCTAAAAGATCAGTACTTCACATATATTTTTATACATGCACATGAACTCAAACTCATCAAACTAACCACATTAAAAAGAACCTATATATATATATAAATTCTATTCATAATGTCAAATAAAATAAAGACAAAATTAGTCCTCGCCGTCCATTTATGTTTGCTGAGGAAATCAGAGAGTTCCACCCTTTCGGTTCTTCTGTACAAGGTCAACGAAGCAAGTCAATAATCCTTCACTCAAAGATGATCACCGTCTCTGCTGGATACACAAGAAGTGACTAACCTTGCAAAAAGGACTTCTAACAGGTGCCATTGATTCATGAGTTCTCATGAAAATTGAGGGATCTAGATAAAGCTGCAGGGTTAGCCATCAACACAGGAGAGGCTTCAACGCGACTCTTTTCGTCCTTCTTTGATTGGAATGCCTTAAACATACCTCCCCCATTCACTGACTCATTCTTAATTCCTAGAGTTGCCCATATAGAACTCTTTGCAGCTTCATTTGGATCATCAATTCTCAACGTTTTGGGAACCAAAACACCCCCGTTTCTTGGCTTTGAAGCTTCTTCTTTCTGCAAAGTGTCTTGCTTAATCATGTCTCCGTCCCGCGAGTGCTTCCCCAAAGTCGGAGAGTTTGGAGCGGAGCCCGGAGAGTTTGGGTTTGAAGCAGATGACAGTGAAGAAAACCATGGAACATTCCAATTCCCTGGCATTCCACAGTTCCAGAATGTAGCAGGAGGATAGAATGGTAAGGCATATCCGGAAGGACACAAGGCAGGTGGGGGAACGGGAGAATTCCATGTATAGGGCCAAGGAACACACGGAAGCTGAGGAAGGAAACCATGATGTTGGAGCACCGGTTGTGGTTGGAAGGTGCTTTTGCTACTTTCTCCCATGGAATTTGAAACTGTAATGGAAGATGTAGTCGAAGAGTCATCACCATTTTCCCCACTTTTGCGAGGAATTGGGAGTCTTTGATCCTCAAAGCCATGATGAAACCCGTTTTTTGTGCCATCGGGAACCTTTTTCTCTCCAAGATTGAGGACAGATGCCATGGAATCACAAATGGGTGCATGTGCATCTAATCCAAAGCTGAGAACTCTACCATTGCCTTTCAAAGTTGAAAGATGAGTTCCATTAGGCGAATCAATTCTGGCTGCTTGAAGGGCCTCAGAGATACTGATGTGGCGATAATGCGAGGCAGAGTTCTTGTTCTTCCGCCGCCCTGCCCCCACAGGAACATTCCGCATGGTGCCACCTGCAGTCCAGTATCTTTGACAAGCTTTGCAGAAATAACGTGGCTGGTTGACATTGTAGTTGTTGTAGTAACAAAACTTAGTGTCCATACTTTTGCAGCGGGGGCATGGTAGCACTTTATCTGGTTTCTTCAGAGTTTTCTCTTGTGAGTTAGCCGCATCGCCTTGCTCCTTCTCTGATTTGTCAGCTTTTGATTTTGCTGTTTCTTCTTCTATGGAGGGTGTTTTGGGGTTCACAATAGCCTCGGGGGATGTAACTGAATCTTTAGTCTCTCCTGCACTCGGGGAAAGATCAGCTTCTGGCTCTTCCTCAGTAATATTTTCAACTCCAGCATCCTAATAATATGAAAAATGTTTTGCTCACTAAAATTAATGCTTCTGAATTGCATAAACAAAACCAAGATATACATGTTCACAATTTTTTTAGTTGAAATGACATCCATAACAGGAAAAACAAAAGTATAAGGAAGTGGTCTTTTTGAAGAAACATTGCATAAAAGAAAACCAAAGTTTGAAAAACTCTGACCATACTCAGAAGATATGTTTAATTTTTCAGTGGAAAAACCTTAAAAAGCCGATCTTGTAGTAAGTAAGTATCTGTGCAATTTTATAGTGTAAAAATATAAGCAAGATCAATGAAAAATTCTAGTCGAACCATTCTTACTATGCAGCATAAAGTTCCGTGTTCTTACATTCCAGAATACACAACACAACAATTCCACGGGCTAAGAAAATACTTGATGCAGGAACTCAAGGAACTATGTAGATAATTTAGCTGTGAGGTGTTAGCTGAATGTTCCAAGCGAAAAAACATCAATTTTGCGTCGCAAAGAAAGGTACAGAAAGGAAAACGAGAACCTTACAGCCATATAACGGATTACTAGCACAGATTTGGGTGGGAGTGGGACTGTACCCACAGAAAACACTGGTTTTAAGCAGGACAATGAAGTAAACATGCACACAGAGTTGAAACAATAAAACAAGTCGATGTGAAAAAGAAACAGTGATGTTCCTGTTCCACGGACAGAGTTGACTGAAATTATTAGGTAGATTGTTCAGATCACCACTCAAACCTCAAAATGTTCCACAAAAACAACGTAACAAAATTAATCACAATCAACAAAATCAGAACACGAGAAAAGTTTGCTGTCTACGAATTTTACTTCAATTCTTAGCAAGGTCACTAAACCTATTAGTTTGTACAGAAATAAGCCAATTTTGGAATTGAAAATTAAAAAAAAAAAAATTCTTTTAACATCCGACCAATTTACTTCCAGAACATTGAATTGAAACTACCTAATTAGCAATAAATTTCGCAAATTGGGAACTTTCATTAAATCAATTTCTAATTGGAGTTGAGAAAAATTAACAGAAGGGTACAAGTTTTCCATTGAAAAACAACAGGGGGAGTAAAAATTCAGGTAGAAATGAAAACTTTGAAAAAGCAGAGGAGTAGGGAGGTAGGTTGTTGTGATGTGTGCAAATAAAGGAAAAACGAAGAGACAAAACGGACCCATGAGAGGTTTTAGCATTAGAAGGAAAGGGTGTTGTGTGTACGTTACAAAAAAACGTTGCTTTGATTCTGAAAACAATTTTCCGAGACACACTACAAACCATACCTTATCCTCTTCTTTCTCTTCCTCTTTTCCATCACCACTCTCATCTTCTTCCTCTTCTTCTTCTATGTCGACATCTTCAGGGAAGGGGATCTTCTGGCCGAAGAGCCTAATTGCAGGATCTCTAATTTCGTGCATTTTTTGGGGGGATCGAATCGAAAAGTGGGAGATGGCAGCGAGTTGGTTACTTGGTTTGGGTTGTGATTGTGTTGCGAAGTGTCAGTGGAAACACGACGAATAGGATTTTGATCCGATTAAAGCAGAATGAGATGCCACGTCAGAACTAGGTTTCAATTCTTGGCCACGAATTCTTGTGGCTTCTATTAGATTTTCTTTTGGCCATGTTCGATTCTGGTAGCACACTCCTTGCGTGCACCCTCTCTTTTCCTATGTCAGCACTTTTGCCTAAAAAATCTTCATGACGTGGCTTTATGTCATTGGAAGCACCCTCGCTAAATGGACGGACCACTTTCCTTTCTTCTTTTCCTTTGTTACATTCTCCATTCAGTATCATATTTTAATACAATTTTCCAAAACAACTTTTTTTATAGTCAAAATTATTTTAAAATTATGTTTTGAAAAATATTGAACCACACACACATTTAGATATGATATTTTTTAATAGATTGAAGATATAAAAGCGTTAGATATTATGCCTTGTAGAAAAAGGTCCCAATTTAATATTCTACCATGTATAAATACGCCCTTGAAAAATTATTGAAATAACTTTAAAAAATATTAAGAACGTATTATGGTGATTTGTATTATATATTGGTATGTTTTAAAAATATTATTATTTTTTGTTGTTTGCGAAAATTTGTTATTCAATCATAAATTATATTTTTATATTTTGACTATATAATTCTAATTTTTAAGTAGATGAATAGTTTTTTAAATATAGATTAGACCAAACCAAACGATCTAACCCTTAACCAATTGTCTTGATCGGATAATTCATGAGTCTATTTAAAAGTAGGTATCTAATATTTGACTTTCTATATTAATTTTTTACCTTAATTTTATGGATATTGTGCATTGTTGTGTTATTAGAACAACATAATTTGGATAGTGCACGTTGTGTTGAATGTCATAATAATTACAAATATTATTTTTTGTGTTAGATTATTGGGTCGGCAGATCCACCAATATCAATTGGGTCGGTAAATCTGATATCAATTGAGTAGATATGTCAAAATGGATAGTTTTATCCATTTTAGTTCGTTCCGTTTTTTGTGCATCAAAAATGAATTGGATCGAACGGGTCTGTCATAATAAAATGGATTGAATACTGATCCCATTTTAAGGTGGACCGAAGGGTGGCCCGCAACTTTGTTTTGTTTTTTTAAATTTTTGTTTATAAATTATATATATATATATATAATATAAATTTTATTTATTTTTAATTTTTAAATATAAAAAGAGATTGGCAAGCCAAGACGGGTTAGACAAGTCAAACTATGGTGGGTTAACGGATTGAAATTCTAACCTAATTTACCATTTGTTTGACGGATTAACGGGCCGACCGATAAATCTGATATGTTTTAATATGCCTATAATTGGATTAATATTTTAGAATAAAATATTTTTAAGTCATGTGATGTTAATACTAAGAAAATTGTGTGGTGTTAGGTTTAATATCTACAAAATTAGTAGCCTAACACCGATTGGAGTAGCAAAATTTAATGTTAATTACTTCAATAATTTTTACGGCAATGTTATGATGGAAGTTGAAAAGACGTGGTGAAGAAGAGACATTTAAAATAAAACATTGAAATTAATTGAAATATTTTTAGAATATAGAAATTTAAGGAATCGCCGTGGTTTATCTAATTGGAATTATTACCCTTTTGGCTATAACTTTAATGAGTAACTAAGCATCTAAAATAAAATTAGATTGACTTCCTCGATTTAAGAATATACTAAATCGAAATATATAAAATCATACCTCATATAATAAATACCTAAAAGACCATGCTGATGTAATTATTTCCTGAGAGTATAATATTAAATTTTAATTAGTAACAAAATTAATATTGAAAAAAGTTATGTAGATTCATAGTTGCTAAAATAGTCTAATTTAATATTTGAGGAAATGCTTTTAAATGTTTTCACTTTTTTAATTTGACAACTTTTCATCAAGTTGGCAAAAGCAGACAAAGAGAAGCGGTAGTCTATAAAATGATGGAAATAATGAAAAAGACGTTTCTTTTGGCATCTTTTTCCTTTTTCTTTTCTTTTTTCATGTACTTACTTCCATGCCAATTAAATATAGAAGCTTAATCTGATTTTTCAATGTTAGGAAGATTCTTACCGTTCATTGCAAAAATTGTTCAAACACTATAGTAAAAGTATTATATATTTTCAGAAAAACAATCCATTAATAGCTATATTTGTTCTGATTAATTATTTACCTTTTATCTGTTAAAAAGGTTGATATTATTGTCACCAAAAAGTTGGTATTACAAATTCATTTATACACATACCTGCTTTGTTTGTGTTAAAAAGTAAAAAATAAAATAATGGAAAACGTGATTTTTGGATTAATGAAAAAAGTGAAAAAAAAATACTGATGATTAGATCATGTAATTAGGATGAAAATAAAATCGTGAGAATAGAATATAAATAATACAATATTTTCAATAGGTATAAAGTGAAAGATGAATATGTATATATTTATTTTTGGTTTATTTTAAATTATTACAACATTTTAACTTATTAATATTGTATTTTATTTATTATGTATTAATTGTTTGACTTATTCAATATTTATAAATTTTATCTATATGTACTTTTCTTTTTAGCAGCATTTTAATTACAATATATTTTTCTCTTTATGCAAATTTATTAAGATAATGCATTACATTTTAGAAATTATAAATCTTAATTTTATTAAAATAAATTATTTTTAATATATACATTTGGTATTTTTATTTATTTTTTTATATTTTATTTGTTGTTTTTTTTTTTATGATGTAAAAATATATGATTATCAATTTCAAG
>Ga0209589_1008646_pt1 | contig 15795 bp, 6 predicted proteins | sample CowpeawhiteBW_FD_187525 | JGI IMG/M metagenome (GOLD analysis project Ga0209589, IMG submission 187525) | Root nodule microbial communities of legume samples collected from California USA - Cow pea white BW (SPAdes) (version 2) | ecosystem: Host-associated > Plants > Roots > Nodule | place: USA... | reverse complement strand
CAAAAAAAAAAAAAAACTTGAAACTATGAGAAAAAAACAACAAAGAAATAGAAGTATACGTTGGTCTCTTCACTACCAAAACCACAACTTATTTCAAAACAACAAGCATGGCATGAACCTTGTGAGTCATCTCAACCAAAACATGATTTTCACCACTTGAGGTGAGAACTTTTAATGAATATCATACATCTAGATAAACCACGCAAAAAAAGCCATATCATTTCGAAAGAAGACCAACAAACATCATAAGCACAAGTACATTTGAAAAATAACACGAACAATAAAAACCCTCGAAACATCCACCGACATAAACCCTAAAATCACACACAAGCCTTATCCGCTTAGCCATACACAAATGCATTTTTTTCTAGCAAACTCTTTCTCTCCCAATCCACAATGACAGAGCATAGAGTCGGTGACCGCAGTAGTTTCTGGCATGGCTTCGGTAGGTGCGGGTGTGGCGGTGATAGGGGTTGCAATTGTTTCTCTATGTTAAGGGTTTTTGAGAAGAAGGAAAATCACTAGATGAGAGCGCGGGGAAGGAGGATTTTAAGGTTTAAATGAAAGATTTAAAGTGGGGAGGAAGAATGAAAAGACAGGGCATCAAGGAAAGTGGGGAAGAAGAATGAAGAAGAGGAGCATTACTAGGAGAAGAGTCTGAAAGAAGTGAAAGATATAGAGGTCACTAGGGTTTTTTACCTTAAAAGAACGAATTAGGTCAAGTATTTTTAAATAATTTTTTCCTAACCCGTATCCAACCATCTATACCCGTTTTACCTGCTTTAATTTATCCATTTATATCCCGAATTCGCATCAAACTGACCTCTCACCTATTTTTTCCTTCCGTTTAGTTGGGTGCGATCGGCTTAGGCTTTTCTACTCACCATACTGTTAAGGATAAAATTGAGTCGGTTCTATAATGAGAGTGATGAGTGCATATTTTTGCCCTCATTTAATGTTTAATTATGGGTATTTAATTGAATTTGTGTTCTTAAAGATTGATTTAACTAGGATTTCCTATAATTGGGTTTATTGAACATGAGATACCAAAAACATGTTAAAAATAGCTTTTGAATTGCATTAATGTTCTTTGGATATTTAGAGGTGTGTTAGTGCAGCTGCAGCTAAGTTGAGCTCATGGAGGTGTGAAAATAAATTGCTTAAGCTTCATGACACTTTAAAGATAAATCCAAGAATAAGAAATTAGCAAAATCACAAAAATCCAAGCCAAGCATTGCATGAAGACGGCAAGAAAAGCTTGAAAAAGTGAGGAAGTTTGGCTAAACCAAGAAGAGAGCAACAAAAAAATTGGACCTTGCGATTTTCTTTATCTTTAGGATAAAAGATAATTTGGGAAAAGGTTAAAATACTCTGTTGGTCCTCATTTTTGCCGCAAAATCTCAATTTGGTCCTTGTATTTTTGTTAGTCTCAATTAGGTCCTCATTTTTGTAAATTAGTATCAATTAGGTCATTTCCGTTAGTAGAGAACTAACACCGTTAAGTAGGTGCCACGTGTCAGCTCCTCGTTTTTTTGATTTTTTTAAATATTTTTAAAATTGTTTTAAACTTCTTTTTTAAATTTTTTTAAAAAAATTTTAAATATTTATGCCACGTGTCACGTCTGTAGTGTGCCACGTGTCAATCTAATATGGTGACACATGTCAAATTATTGTATGAATCTCAATTTGGTCTTCATATTTGTTAATTTGATTTGATTTGAGTCCCAAACTTTTTTAAAAATTTTCAATTTCGGGATGACGATGCTTGAATGTATGGATTAAATCCATCCGTACATAGACCAAGTCGAACGTTACGGGGATCACTGGCAAAAGATGGATGCTTTCGATCAAAGTGCTTCCAAGCTTCCCCATCAGATGGATGACATAGCATGCCTTCTATTTTTTTCTCATAATGCCATGTCATATGTTGTGTTGTTTGCATTGAAGCAAACATTCTTTGTAGTCTTGGAATTATAGGCAAGTAAAACATGGACTTCAATGGTATTGGTTTTTTTTTTTGCCTCTGTTCTGGATGTTTTGTGCGGTATCGTGGTTGCCCATAATATTTGCGTTGTAGCAAGGATGCATCATTTTTTCCATTATCGTTATCGTAAAAAAGGATACAACCATTCACAAAACAATCAATCTTCTTAGATTCCAATCCCAACTTTGAAACTAATTTCTTTGCTTCATAATAATTGTTGGGCAAAGGATTATTTGGTGGTGTTAGATCTAAAATTAGTTTTGCCATTTGGTTTAATGCTTGGTTGGGAACATTCCAGTTCGATTTGAAGGCTAGAAGTCTAATGCATATGGACAACTTTGACTCCTTTACCCTTTCAAAGACAAGTTCCTTTGCCTCTGCCAATAAATTGTAAAACCTCTAAGTGAGTTCATTTGGAGATTCTTTTAAACAACTATCATTGACTTGTTCAAATGAAGCATGTTGGCCAAGAGCTTTATTCAACATCTCTTGCATATACATTGCTTGATTCATCTTAGAGGTAGGTACAGTCGTGCTTGAACTAGGAAGACGTCTTTCATGTTCACCTAAATAAACAAATGGCACCTCTTCACCGTGAAATGTCCAAATCTAGTAATCTGGCATGAATCCGTTTTTGTATAAATGAACTTTAACTTCCTCGTCTTTCAAAATACGAGTACATTCACACTTGATGCATGGACATGAAATCCCTCCCTCAAGAGCATAATATTTATATTGACGAGTCATCTAGATAAACTCTTTAAATCATATCACAAAAGATTTCTTCAAGCCTCTCTTACCATTGTAACAACAGTCATACACCCAACGACGATGGTTGGGAACTTTGCCCATGTTCTGTGACAAGGCAAAGATAGATAGTGTTAAATTTGTGATACTGAAAGAACATGGGAATTAAGTAATAAACTTATTATTACTTAAGTCCAACATGGAAGGCCATGTAAAACAGTGAGATGTTCCTAAACGTATCATATTGTGGGAATATATCTCACTTATTGGGTAAGATATCCGAAGAGTTACGAAACTCATCATTGTCGTAATCGGAAGAACCTAGTGAAACTATGATTAGAACTGTTTGTATACAACTGCACTTAAAATTTTATGTATTATTTAATACATTTTGGACTTCATGCCTTTCATGAAACTTGAATTTGGAGGGCTGATGGTTATATGGCAGATTTGAGCTAGGATTCAGCTAGCTCAATGATGTGGATTTGACAGATTTGCCATTGCTTATTTGGTTTTGAATCCCTTTCCTATACATTAGTTTAGCTATAGGAAAATCAAGTAAAGGAAAGGCAAGGAGGGTTGACTGAAGTGTAATCAAGAGCAAACCAACATAATAAAATAGCAACAAAAGTAGCATTGAGTGATGAAGGGGAGTTTTTAGTAAAGTAGCACCAAATATACTACACTCATGAGGCCAAATCCTACTTGCAACATGTTGCAAACAAAAACAATTCCATAGGGAGGGGGCACTCTGAACCAAATTCCAAAATCAAAACACACATTTAACCTTTCACTTTAATTCTTCATTTCAATGAATCAACACACACATATGCATTACATTCTTATTTAAACAATCATAAACATATTCATTACAACTTATTTAAACAATCATAAACAATCAATGCACATTTATTACACATAGCACACTTAACAATTTTTGGTGTAGAGTGATTGTGATTTTACACTCTTCTCCCCACCACGTCTCTGCCTACCAGCTCAAACACATAATCAAACTAACATACAAACAAAAAATAACATCAATGAATATCGCTCCAGAGAGAAATGGAAAAAGCTCACACCTGCAATGGCTCACACTCGCGTAAGCACCCAAAAAAAAAGACCGTTGCTGGCTCCCCAATCCAACGCTTCAACGACAGTGGTTCCCCCAAAAAACCCTTATCAATTACAAAATGAGAGTGAGAATATGCAGAGGGATAAAGAAATCAAATGAAGAGTGCCATTTACCACTACGTCGGTGACTTCGATGGAGATCGCTGAATTCGACTTCACCGCACCCACGAATGTCACGGATGGGTCAGGCCATGTTCACGGTGGCAGCGTCACGCCGGCACAGCAAAATCAAATCGGAAATGGGGTTTGAATGGTTGTCGCACCACTACTCTACACCACACCACTCCCTAGTTTTGACTGCGCCGCACCCACGAACGTCATGGCAAGGCCATGGCACACTCATGGTGGCAACGTCGTGCCGACATAGCAAAGGCGTGGAATCGGAGTCGGGGTTGGATTGGACGGCGTCGCACCACCGCTCTACAACACAGCCAACCCTTCTTTCTCGATTATGTAGGGAAATTGATTTGGGGGAAGAGCATTAGTGAAATTCGATTTTGATTTCGATGAGGAAATTACCGAAGGACATAATCTGTCGATAAAGAAGTAAGTTCCATCGGTAAATTAGTTAACAGTATCTGGGAAACTTACCGATGGATTATTCTGTTGGTAAATAAATAAAAAATTTTCAGAAACATATTACCGACGGATCATTCTATCGGTAAAGTTCACAATGAATATCCGTCGATAAATCTGTCAGAAAGCATAATTTATCGACAGATTTATATTTGTTGAAAATTATCTGTCGGTAATAACCAGATTTCTTGTAAATTCAAAAGATTAATTCTTGTGTGAAAAATAGAATCTTTGCATCATAACCTGATTTCTAGAATATTGTTTTGTTTCTAGTGATGGTCATTCCTTTTATCCAATATAACTATGACATAAAATACCTCAGAACAAAGTTTTGAAATTACTCAATTTTGCCCAGGAGTGCAAAAAGATAAGTGTATGGGTATGATGAGTGCGTATTTTTGCCCTCATTTAATGTTTAATTTTGAGTATTTAATTGAATTTGTGTGCTTAAAGAGTGATTTAATTAACAGTTTTGATAATTAGACTATTTGAACTTGTGTGATAAAAATGTCTTAAAAAGTTATTTTAGTTGCATAAATTATTTTTGGATATTTTAACGTTTGTTGATGCAACTGAAATTAAGATTAAGTTCATTTAAAGTGGAAAAATAAATTGATTAAAGTTTAAAACAACCTTTATATAAGGCTGAAATCAACAATGTTTGGAAAAATCACTTTTGCACCCCATAAATTACTTATAATGTTCCCTCTTTCCAAATAGGTCACACAAAAATTTGTTCTGCACCCCTAGTTTCTACTAAGTTGCACCCCTCCTACCATTTAAACTCCACTCAACCAGATTAGGCCATGTGGCAATCCTTACATTCCAAAACTATCCAACCACAAGATGACACATGTCATGATCCTCCACTCACTAAATTGACCAATCAGAGCTTGCCACGTCATCATCTTCTTCCATCCCCAAAACAGAAACCCTATCCTTCATCTTTTCAAGTTGTCGCACTTGCACCACGGCAGTAGCCGCCAGCCTCCACGTCAACCTTTGTTCCGCTATCGACCACCACTACAACCCCTCGAGAAAGGAGATGGACAAGCACCAGATTGGAGCAGCAGCCACCAAAGACCGCACCTACGCTTGACCACCGTCAGTTTTGTCATCATCTCCACGCATAAACCATTGCAGATCGCGTCCTCTTCTTCACGCATCTGCTGCATTACCATTTTCATTCCACGTATAGCATCTCGTCAAAGCAAACTAGCGCTGATGACATTGATGAGAAAGCCGTCAGCGAAATCACTCCACCACGCCATCCATGCAGCCTCCGCATACATGCCAGAACAATGGCAACAACTTTGTGAAATAGCAATGCACCAGCAACCACTGACGAACACGAAGCCATTGCAATACCTCATCCACGAAAAATGCAGAGCCATGGAAGCTTACCTTCATTCTGCGACATAAACCCTAAGGAAGGAGAGAGAAAGCTTCATTTGAGAGAAAGAGAGGACTGCCACATGGCAACTCCTCATTAGGTAGTCAACTGGTCAAATATGGTCAAACAGTCAATTTTGGACAAATACTGGTCAAAGTTGGTTAAACAAGAGGAGTTTAACTACAAATATTGATATTTTTGGAAGTATCTGCAAATTTCAACTATCAGATCTCAAAATGGCTGATTTGAAAAATTAATACAAATATTAGTTGGTGATAATTTATCATATATCTTTAAGTAATTAATTTATTTAATTATATTAGATATTGATATTATCTACCAACTATATTTGTCAAATAGTCTATACCTCTACAAATATTTTTAAATATTTATCTTTATCTTATTTTTAAAAGATATTTGAGAGTCTTAACAACCGAAAAGCCCAGTCCAAGTCCTATATAAAGAGACCAATGAGAGGTAGAGAAAAAAAAAGCTTGGGACTTTGAAGTTTGGGAACCCTTCGTGGGGGCCTAATTTTGTTTCCTTTCTCTCTCTACTCTTCTTTATTTTTAGTTTGCATTCTATGGAAGGCTAAACTTCTTGGGTTGATCCCTTTGTAATTTGATTATGGATTCTGAGGTTAGAATGAAACAATTTCTTTGTTCTTTTTATTATTGTTGAGGTTTTAATTCATCTATGTCTTTTATCTTCGAATCATGTGAAAAATAGTGGTTTTTACATCATAGCTAATTAGTGAGATGTTTTAATCTATATGCATATCAATCATATGAGTTCAAAGGTTTTTAATTTTAATTGAGAATTTACTTTGATTAAATTTAGAAACTTTTATGTGATTGAATGGGTTTTTACCAATGATTGAGAATGTACTTTGATTAGAGGTGAAAAATTTAACTAGAATTAATCAAGAATGTACTTTGGTTAATTAGCTTTTTGCTTGATTTTAGAGGTAAAAGAATGGACATGATTAAGGATAGTAATATTTAATTGAGAATGTACTTTGGTTAAATTTACTATGATTAATATACAAAGTTCTTGCTTTTGATTGAGAATTTACTTTGGTTAATAGTGAGAATGCCAACAAATTAATTGAGAATTTACATTGATTAATTTGTAAATCTACAACAATAATTTATTGAGCAATAATCTTTAGATAACCGATGATGAATCTATTTTGAAAAAGTAGTGGAATCAATCTATTTTTCTTTATCATTGTTTTTTTATCTTTTTATTTTTTACTTTTATCTTTTTCAAATTTTATTTCTTTCTTTCAAATACTATTTTATTTGACTAACAATTTTGTATAGATTTTATAAGAACTAACTTGTTAAAAATCAATTTTGTGTTCGTTGGAGACGACTTAGGGTTACTTTACCCTTTCTATTTTCTTGACTACTATCTTAGTAATACTAAAGTTGTTATAGATAAGTGGTATTAATTTGATCCCGTCAATGACAGTGTTATCAATCTTCCATTGCTATCAAGCTTGTGAATCTGAAATATCATTGGCAAAATAGTACTTGCAGTATAACAAACAAACACATATACATATACTCCCTCATTAGTATGGTTTGTTTGAATTTGGTTAAATTAATAAGGTCATAGGATTTGGTCCATTATGTCATAAATTGTTCTCACTTTTGGATTTATCAAATAGAAGTAAAGTAGACAACAATTACAATAATACCATAGTTTCAATTATAGGATAATCGAGATACAACCAACAGTAATAACACAAAAGAAAATATTAAAAGTTGATAGATCAACTAATTGAAATTGGAAAACAGCCAACTGAAAAACTAACAAAACTCGTGAAAAAGTATAAATGCATCACCAATATGCAATGCATGGTCCTAAAGTAGAGCCAATCAGTCATTCTAATGATTGTCTATTTTGTAGAATGTGGCTAGCAGATCATGAACATTATGAATTTGGTTATCCAAGTCTTGCAACCATGCATTACAAAATTTGTGATTCTCATCTTCTCCGACATTGGGCTCATGTAGTTGATGTAGGACCAACCTTTCAAAGTGACAGTAAATAGGGCCTTTTCCTTCTAGAGGATTGCAGGCAACAAATTCCATTAGTTCTGTAGTAGTTTCATCATCCCTTTGTTTTACACCACTTGGGTCATCTGCATCTTCAATGTTCCCAACTGCTACTCCTTCACCATTTGTTGTCCATACAATGTTCACCTTTGAGAATCCCATCTTATGTAGATTGAGGTAGGAAATATGGTTAAAAGTGTTAGTTGACCCCTCAAGTTTGTCCTCCACATCAACACCAAAATACTTAATAAACTTGGAGATTGAATCCACATAGGGAAGCTTGAAATCAATAAGCCTTTTGGCCTTCATCATATGATCATGTAGAACAAAAGTCTAGTCCACTTGGATGTGGTTCTGGATACAATACATGAGCACAATATCACCTTCATTCAAGGTTGAATGATTACTTCCACAAGGTACCGCAATCTTTGTGACATTCATGTCAATATCCTCTCATAAACCTTAAGTCCTCCAACATGGATGCTTATGATTCTCCACCATGTCTACGAAGACAACCACAATAGTATTAAACCTTGTTAAACCTGTCTACAATACTTGATTCAAATTTCCTTACTTCAACATCTTTTTGCTTTAGGCTAGCCACATCTTTCCAAGCTTTCTTGGAGATTTCCATTTGCACAACTTTGACATATGATTTCAGTGTGCCACTACTGAACTATAGATTAGTGAAAACCACATTCACCAAGTCAGGATATATCTTGCCCGAGAGCTCTAAGAAGGTTTTTAGCCTATGATGCTTGAGTTGTTGTTGTGGGCCATCTAAGTTTTTAGCCATAAGCCATGAAAAATGAACCAACTTGATATAGGATTATCTTGATCCTTTTTAAGATTATTGAATATGGTGTGAGTTGATTAAGAAAGCTAAGGGAAATCCCTAGTAGACATTAAGATAACATGCTATCTAGATGTGAAAGTTCCTTTCATAAAGCTCATGAGAAGAAGATGATGGATTGATTTAAAACAAAAAGGAAATGGAATGTTCATAAACCATAGAAAACCAAGAAAACTTAAAGGAAGAAGAAAACATAAAATGGAAAAGAAAGGAATGGTAAAAATGTAAGAAGCACGCACCACAAGGCTAGGCTAGAAGCTATGGCAACCTTGAAAATGAGTTGATGTGTGCTGCCACTTGCTATTCAAGATAAGGCTTAAAGGTATTCAACCTTTAAGGAGGAAACTCTCACAAATGGTTGATACACAAAGGTATTTAATTTCACCAAAATGTTCAACCTCTTGTACAAGTGTTAGAGGTCCCCTTAAATAGAAATGTCTATGGGCCACTTAGCAAAAACAAATAATCTTAAAAGGGTTACTTAACAAATAACAAAACTAGTATCTAGAAAGTAGGCCAACAAAGGAGCACATGGACACATTCAAGAAGCCTTCCTGGGCAAGGTAAGGTGGATGTTCCTTCTAGATGTTTCAAGACTTCTTGGTGACCAAGGCATGTGGTCATCCTTTCTAGATGTTTCTAGAAAGCTTTTCCATCTCTTTCTCTTCCACATGGGCTTGTATTCATGCGCCACTTGTCCACTTTGTGCACCACCTCCTTAATTATCCTACAAAACAAAAAAAGTTATATTAGCATGTTGGCTTTGGGTTAAGCTAATCTTTAGGTCAACTAGTCAACCTAAGGTCAAGGTCAAGAAGTCAACTTAAAATAGTCAACCAAGGCAACTTCATGGAATTCAAACCAAAGAAATAAAACAATGAAAAGAGTTAAGGAACACCCTTTCTCCTAGGCATGTGCCTTGGGTCATCATCCTTGTTAAGGATAAAGCCATCATCCCAACTTGGGAATATTGATCTATTTCTTTGTCATCTCTATCAAGATTACTTGTATATTTTCTTCACTTCCATCAAACCATGCTTCAAGTCTCCCTTGGTGTTCATTGGTTGGTGAATTTGGAATGGGAAGAGTAGAGTGATCCTTCTCAGATTCAACATGGCATGATTAGTGTCTTGGCATACTGAATTGGGTTTGACTTTTTCTATGAATGATGAATGCAAATGCAAATACAAATTGTGTATTTAATCTGGTTGTGGCGGTGGTTTTATTGTGGTGGTGGTTGTGGTTGTGGCGACAATGATGGTAATGGTGGTAGTGGTGACGATTCATGAAATAAAGGGTGATGAAGGAGTCCATGGTGAGGGATATGATGAACTGGAGGTTGAGGGTAATGAAATGGACGACAAGACTAAATTGAACAAATTTGAACAAAACATAAATAGTCATAATTAAAACAGTTCATGTAATGTGAACAGTGCCAACTTGTACACTCTATCGTTATCCATTTAAACGACGTCAACGAAAAATACGAAATTAAATATAATTTAGCAAAGCAAGGACTAAATTGAATGCACAAAAAAGAGAGGGACCAAATTGAACAAACTAGACCAAAACAATATTTAATAATAATAATAATAATAATAATAATAATAATAATGTGACAACATACCTCATATACTAAATATTCTATAAATATATAGTATTAATGAATATCATGGCATAATCAAACTACTGAGATATGTTATAGTTACTGTTAATATGTAAATAATTGTTCCAATAGCCGTATCCTAGAATATCTTCTAACCATTTTAGGCTAGTAAGGTTTAATTTGCCTTGTCGAGTCACATTATTTGGCATATCTATTGGGTTAGACAGGTACAGTAACTAAATAACACTACTATTTATAAAATCAAATACAAACCTTCTAAATTAAAAATCAAAGTCTTTTACAAAATGTTTTTATCAAACTTTCAAGATAAGTATGTGAACCTACATTACATATGTAAAGTTTCAAATTTACGTATGTACCACACCTAGCCAACTCAACCAAATAGTAATAAAATGATACATATATGCCAAAGCAGTCAATTAGTCAGCCTAGGCTGAGTTGGCCTGAGCCTTACCAGCCTAAACTGATAACCTAAACGTCTAGAGGAACAACCTGCACAAGACAACGCATGACCAACATAAACCGCCAAGGAAAGTAGTCGGCCTAGGCCGGCTACTCCAATATGCTTAGTAAAATCAAAGCCCCCCTGGTGTTCAATGTGTCCTCCTAAGGGCCTGGGTTAGGGCCCAGGCCCACTTACAGCCTAAACTAAAGCCCAAGCTAGGGCCCGGCCCATGGCCTAACCAAACATGCTTAATACTCTATAAATACACGTGGACCCCAGTAATTAAAGGTACGCATTCATTACTCCATTAATCACCTGATTTGACCTTTTGAGAGTTTTGACTCACTTGAGCTTCGGAGTCCCTTCTGCAGGTAACCCCTCCTGGGTCCAAGCCGACATGTACCAACCGGAAAGAGGCCAGCTGAGGAGATAGCAGACTACATGGGTAAGGTGACGCTTGTGCCTAACTTATCTTGTTTGTTCTCTGCAGGAACAACGTAATACATATTGAATGGAATAAGATAAGTATGTGAACCTACATTACATATGTCGATTTTCAAATTTACGTAATACATATTGAATGGAATAATCTTAATCAATCCATCCTTAAAGTGGGAAGAATTGTTTTGTTAGTGTAAGGATATAAACAATTAGCATTTTGGGTGAATTAAATAATTAGAATATAAAGTCATTACAGGATTAGGATAATTATTATGTGATATCAGAATTAGAAGCTTTCTATGCACCAAAGTAGCTAAAACAGAGGTTCTTATTATTTATTTCTACCGTACCTAAAAAAGAGTATTAATTGAGGTGATTAATATTTATTATATGTATATTTTAAATAGAAAAGTATATCCATACAAGCCAAAGTACCTTTTGTCGAGGTTGAAGCTTTTTCAAAGAAAATAGATGGTTTATGGGTGTGCCGCTCTCGTCTGAGGCAAGTGGAATTTTTAGTTGGTTTCTTATAGGAAAATTATGTGATTTGTGGAGAGAGGATTTTTATTCAAAAAATATTTTAATCCTAGGTGGATGAATATCCAACATAATGATTGCACTGAAAGGGCGAAATAGGCCATAAACTTAACCTCCATACTACAAGACGAGCGATGTACTTAACATCTTTTAGCAAAAACAGACGCAAAAAGTTGTGGGACTGGTGAACTGAGAAGGCGAGGTAAGTCATAAATTTCTCAGACTAACAGAAAGAAAAGTTGCATACCTCTCGCATGAGTCTAACAAGGTCAGCTACTTCACTACAGGAGGCACAATATCCATGGTAACAACAAAACTAGTCAATCCCTTAAGCCGCCAACTAGAACCCAAGGTCGATGTAAAAAGTTGACTACATAGATATCATGCCAAGGACATCCAATGCAACTAACTAACGCGAAGTAAGTGGATATCATAAAGTAACATGACGGTAGGTCGACATGTATATGAATTTCTTCCTAAACCTAACTTACACAAATTTAAGTAAAATTACCAACAAGGCATCTAATAAGTGACGTTATTATAACTATATATGTTTACTCTTTTTGCACCAAGCACTTTTAATGTTTTTGCTCTCATTCTCTTATAAAATTTATCCTTATATTTTAATAATGAGTGAATATGTCCTCTAAACCAATTATGTTAACTTTTAGGTGATGTGACTAACAACCATGCCGACTAGATTAAAAGATTAGAACATGGGCTACTATGTGGCTGAACAAATAATTTTTTAAAACAAATATATTTTCTTGTTTTTTTTTTTATATTTTGTTTCTTTTGGTTCTAAAGGACGTATTGTATGCATTACTAAAATATAAGGATAAATTTTATATAAATGTTTTGAGAGAGACGAATTCCAGTTTTGCATGTAAGTGCAAAAATTAAAAACATTGAAAGTCTTACCACTTCTATATTCTTACAAATTTATTTTAACAAGTTTATAAGTCATTTCAAAGTCATGATATATTAATCAATACGATTAAATTACAATAAATAAGAAAAAGAGAGAATGTTCATGACTATTTGCTTTTAAATGTAGCCATGGGGTGTTGACGACTTCTGAATTGAGAGAGAATTGATATTCCATAATATTATTCATCCACGCTTTTATCATCATTCCTCGTGGTTACTGCACTTTTACACTAAAACATTTCGAAAGTGCATTCATAATATACAAAAATGATAAAAATAGAAAAAAAAATTATGGAAAATGGTACATTTTTAGATGTATTATTAATTATTGCATATGGAAAGCAGGTAATGAAAATAATTCATTATGAAAAATGACCTACTTTTAGTACTTGCCTGATGAAGGCTTATGTTGTTCCTTTTTAAGATTATTGAATATGGTGTGAGTTGGCTTTCATCCTTGGTTTGGGTCAATCCTTCATCATTTATGCTCCCCAATCACCATGCACCACCTAGCATTGCTTTCTTACTCCTAATTAACTACAAAGCAAATAAACATAGATTAGCATGTTGGCTTAAGTCAAGTCCACTATAGTCAACAAGTCAAACCTAGTCAAAGGTCAACAAGTCAACTGAAGTTGATTCAACTAAGTCAACTTTGGGAATAAAAAATAACGAACACAAATGAAAGGGATGAAGGATTAGTGAACTTCCTTTCTAAACATGCTTAGTCTTCTTAAGCATGTGCCTCCATCCTTGCTTGGGGTCAATCCTTCATCATCGCCCTTATACGTGAAACTAAAATTCATCCCTAATTAAAAAGATTATATAAATTCATCCATATATTTTAGTAATGCATGAAATACGTCCTCCGTTACCAAAAGAAAAAAAAATGTGAAAAAAATAAATAAAAAAAACACTTTTTTTTAAATTACATATATGAGCTTGGTTGTTAGCCACGCCACCTAAAAGTTAACGTCATTGGTTTGGAGGACATATTTCACACATTACTAAAGTATAGGGATGAATTTTATATTAACTTTGAGAAAAATAATATATATGAGTAATACCTCCACATGTTAGGTCTCATCATGTAACTGCATCTTTATTAGATTAACCACCATCGTTAGCAAAGTTTTTTGGGCCAATTTAGCTCTTGCTTTTGTCAAGGGCCCTCGTAAGTCTTGCATTAGGTCTTGGGCTTCCCTTTGATCTCTAATATGGATTTGCATGGTTAATGATGGCCACATCAACAAAATTCTTCAAAAGGTTTCCCAACATCTATAACTGTCAACACTAGATCACTTGTTAACCTTTTCTTCAACTCTTAAAATCTAGCTTCACAATTGTCTGTCCATATGGAAGGTTGATCCTAGTTGGTCTATTATGTTAAGGGTGCCACTACCTTGGAAAGCTTTTCCACGAACCTTCAGTAGTACCCAGGCAAACCCATAAAGCTTTTTCCTTTAGTCACTATTTCGGGACTCTCCCAATTTAGGACAACCTCCACCTTAGCAAGATCCACTAATACACCTTAAGTTGAGGTCACATGATGACAAACGCCTATCCATGCCATCCATAAAATAAATAACATAGAAGAGCTAAAGCCTACATAAAGAGCTTAGAAGAGGTTTAGGCTCCATTAGGCATCCAACAGCCTTACTAGGGCTAAGATCAACTCTGAAGAGGTCTAACTCTAGTGAGTAATAAAATGTATAGAGTAGTTGTTTTGTGCCTTATATTTGGGTCGCGAAGATTAAATTTCTTTGGGCCAAGCAAAGTAGATTTCTTTTTGGGCTTTTTATTTGGGTCATTTGTGTAATAATTGGGCTAGAGCCAAGTTTTACTTTGAAGGGGTCAAAAGCAACCTACCTTTTAACATGGTTAGAAATGGCCCAATTCAAATCTAAGACTAGTCATTGGCCATCAGAAAAGAAAGAAATAGTGAATTTATTCAAGATAATTATGTACTTGCGTACCGTTTCAATTCATCATATTTCATCCTATAGAGAATGTGATATGGTCATAAAAAAATGGGTCTAGACTTTTTGCGGAAATAATGCGGAAGATAAAAAACATAAAATAGTTGTATATGCTAGCAACAACATAATGGAGGCAGTTAATTAATATTGATTAATCTGAAATCTAATTCAAATCCGATATAGCAACCATGATCACAAAAAAATATATGTATTGAATCAATTCAATTGCAACTTTGGATATTCAAAGGGATCAAATAGGAAATGATACTCTGAGTCATCGAAACAGAATGAAATACACGATCAACCAACATTTATCAAATTTGAAAAAGAGTCAAGGGTCATTTTGTTTATTTTTGTCCAAGTTTCTTCTTTCTTATTTTGACTGAGTTTCTTCTCTTTTTATCTAACTCACTTCGTTCTTTTTTCTTTATGAGTTTTGGGGGTATCCCCATTCATAAGTCCGAGATCCACATATATAAATTGAAAGGATATTAAAATGATTTTTTTATATATATATTGATGAATGGTTTGATATGTGAAATAAAATATATAAACTATGTGGATGATAATAATGTACTTACATTTGATTCTTTTTTGAATTTTCTGATAGATTATTTGAGCCAGTTTAGCTAAGAAATCTGAGTTGATAAATTGTTTCAGCAAGTTGGATTGAGTTAGGAGGTTATAATTTTTTGAACTATCTATTGTTGAACCATAAGGTTTGATTGGTGATGTGTTAAATGAATTATGACGTGGTATATTAATATGAGAAGTTGATTGAGTAGTTTAGAAGAAAACTTTGTTGAGATATAAGTTTTGTATAACTGGCTTATTATAAATGCATAAGCTTACCATGTTATTTGTTGTTATTTTTTCGTCCACCTACTATGATCACATGTTATACGTGAGTAGAAGATAATGTAGGTGAAAGAAATGTTCAATAATAACACTTTTGATGGTTCATTTAGAGAGTAATTATTGCTTAGATATGTAGTTTTGTATTATATAAATCTCCTAATTTATGGAATGTTATATATATATATATATATATATATATATATATATATATATATAATATATATATAT
>Ga0209589_1008644_pt1 | contig 15795 bp, 5 predicted proteins | sample CowpeawhiteBW_FD_187525 | JGI IMG/M metagenome (GOLD analysis project Ga0209589, IMG submission 187525) | Root nodule microbial communities of legume samples collected from California USA - Cow pea white BW (SPAdes) (version 2) | ecosystem: Host-associated > Plants > Roots > Nodule | place: USA... | reverse complement strand
GTTTTTTTTTTTTATAAAGAACAGAACTATTTGTCTTAGGAATGGAATATAAAATAAAATCTATTTGAGGAGTTGAAAGTAAAAAAAAAAAATGAATCGCAAATAAGAACATCAAAAAAATTTCAGAAATTAGAATATATGTAAAAGTTAACTGTATTTGTTTATTTGTGAGTCATGCAGAAATAAATGACGACGAGTTGACTTGAGGTCAACCGGGAGACCAATTATGGCAGCCACCGAGAAAATCCGTAGCCAATCCATGTTAGGCTTATTTGCTTCTCCACTTCCTCGGAGAAATTATATGCATATAGTAATTCTTTTCTATAAGTATTTCTGAAGTGAAGATGAAGAATTTCTTTTAAATATACATTATTTTTTTCACTAAATAATATTTTTATAATTTCTTCTCATATGAAAAATACCTTTTCATTTATTTAGCCTTATTTAATTTAAAATAAAATCCTAATAGTTTCAACTGTTCCTTTTATAAAATCCTTATTAGTTTGATAATGTTTCATTATTTAATGATGACTGTGTTTTGTGCAAATTTTTTGTAATTTGAAAGTACCTTTCAGAACCCTTCATATAATTTTTGTATGTTTATTAAAAAGTAAAATCATAATTGTTTATAATGTTGTTAAATTCTTTAGTCATTTCACTATGTGGAAGGTCTGAACTTAACAAAAGCGTATTTGATTATTGGCATCTGCCGTCACAAATGGTTCAGACTTTTAGTCACCCATATCCAAGGTCAACAAATAGAAGTATTTAATTAAAATATTAATTTTGTTAGTTATAAAGTGGGTGTTTTTAACTTTACCGGTGCCAAATATCACCCTCCTATTCATAGCTTATTTTTAGATTAATTACGGTAAACATTAGCTTACAAGGCTGTATTTCTTCTAAATCTTCAAAAAAATTTCGGATTAACAATTTTATGTTTTCAGTAAAATTATGTAAAATTATTTGACTTTATATTATATATATATATATATATATATATATATATATATAAATATAAAGAGTGAGAGAAAGTATATGAATAAAATAAAAGTATAATTACTTATTTGGTCTTCCAATATTTTTTAATTTGTTTAATTTGGTTTTTGAATTTTTGATACTGTAATTATAATAATTTTCAACACTCATAATATTTCATGCTGTAATTATATGATTTCTAATAGTCCATATTATTACAATATCACTTTTAAAATTTCATAAGTTCGCATCCCAATTAAATCTTCATCAAACTCTCTCAAGATGTAAACTTAAACGAATGTCTACTATAGACTACCCTGAATTATACGCGTTGTTATTTCATATTAAATAACTAAATAACATTTTTTAATATGTTAATATATTTCAATTATTAAATTTACCAAGCAATTATGAACAAAGCACTTGTAAAAGAAACTTCTCACATGGCTCTAGTTTTATTTCAATCAATATTTAAGATATCTTTTGGACACATTTATTTATACACATTTTTTAAGTGAGAAAAATAAGAAGAAAAAAGTTAAAATTATTTATTTATTTATTTATAAAAGTGCTTACAAGAACCAATAAAATGCACTATACAATGACAAAATATCAGGGAGCATAAATTGAATCTTACCCAATCGCCGGACCTTCAGGATGGATACTCCTCTAGTCTTCAGCTAGGATACATCATCATAGTGTAGGTGGATTGGACATTTTGAGGGCTACCTGCGGAGAAAGCTCCAAAGATCAAGTCAACTAAAGCTTTCTCAAGTCAAATCACAAATTAGTGGATTAATGAATTGTGTGCCTTTAGTTGTTGGGGTCCACATGTATTTATAGAGTTATTAATTATGGTTGGCCCTATTTTATGGGTTGGGCCTTTCTTTACTGTGTTGGGCCACCGTTTGGGTTGTATGGACCTAGTCGAAGCCCAAAGACAAAGTTTGTGAGTTGATGTCAGAAGTTTGCCTATTATCTAAGTTTGAAGTGGGCGGCACATACTCATGCGTTGTTTGAAGTATGCGGCTATAGCCGCAATGTATGCATTGTGTTTTTATGTATTTAGTTAATATCTCTATTTTGTGCTATTATATGTTGGTGGTTGAGACCAGGTGGATAGCAAAGTCGACCCAATCCGCCTAGTATAGTGCATAAGTCATGATTGATGTTACTTTCTTTTAAAAGAATCTAAATAGAGATTGCATATTATTATCGAAGAAAATGTTATAAAGAACATGTCGTAGTTAAAATTTTTTGGTAGACATGTCTCTCCATAACACAATGACACACTACAAAAATAATTAATTTTATTTGGATTTCATTAGTAGAAGTTATAATAACCTCATTAAAAACCAAACATAAAAGAGGTTTTAAAACCCCCCATGTAATTATCAAAGGCTTTTCAAGAAACTCAAGTAAAGTTTATCGATTAAAATTTTTTCATATTTATTCTTTGTTTTTCTCTTTAATTTGGCAACCGATGTCTTTCGAGAAAAACTTTTTGTTTTCCTCTTCTCTTATGAAATATAATGGAGGGGTTGGTTCAATATGTTCAAGTTTTAGAATTTTATTCACTTGTTTGGAATATTTTTGGTATTAAAATTGTGTTTCTTGTAATACAAAATGTCTCCATGTAAGAAGTTAATATCTTACATTTATTCAATTAAGTTCAGTTCATATATGTTTGAAATGTCATGAATTTATTGATTAAAGCTAGGTTTCATTTAAATTAGAAATATATGAAATTAAGGTTTATTTGTTATATACATATTTTAACTTGAATTAGAAACACTTGCATGATTTAATTTATTGAATAACTCTGAAATAAATATCCTAGGGATACATGGTGGTACATGTTACATATTCCTCACATTACAAAACCTACAAAAATTGTCCGCAATAAAGTAGTAACAATTTAAACTGAACAATTTCATGTAGTAAAACCATGCTTTCCTCCAGTAAGGATTGACGTATAAAGCTCCAATGGTTGCTAACAACGCTAATGTGTATGATACAACAAAGCTCACATAGAATACATACATGTCCACCAAACTAATGTTATCTTTATCAGTACTTAAGTCCTTTGGAAAAATTGTAGAAGATGGATCACAACTCTTTAGTAGTGGAGGTTCACAAAGGAATGGGTTATCCTCCTAGCTTCTTTTATTAAATGTGGCAAATTGGTTCGTCCGTTCAGGTATTGGGCCAGATAAGTTGTTGTGTGCCACACTTAATACTTCAAGTGAGGTTAGGATATTGAGCTTAGAAGGAATTTGACCACTTAACTTGTTAAAAGAAAGATCTAGACTCTCTGTTTGCACCAAATTTGAGAAAGAATATGGAATTTGTCCCGTCAAATCATTGTGAGACAAGTTCAAAGCTCGAATTCTTGTAAAGTTTCCAAGCTCGTGTGGAATATACAGTTTATTTAGGGATAAATTAATTCCAGACATGTAACCAAGGATGCTTCCGATGTAATAATAGGTACTTCTCTTTGAAGTGAAACTCGCTTTCTCTTTCTTATGCTCCGATGATGGTAATGGTGTTTGACTTGTATATTCTTCATCAATGAAAAGCTTCCCTTTGATGCTTTTAATAATGGATCAAGGTTCTTATTATCAAAAGACATAGTTCCTAAGCAATGGGGAATCTCACCAGAAAATTTATTGTCTAAAAGATCCAATATGGTTAAATCTATCAATTGACATAATTACTTAGGTAAATCCCTATTAATATGATTACCTTTTAAAAGGTGAAAATTCAACTTTGTGTAACTAAGATCTTGTGTCATGTCTCTAATGTTGTCCAATATTTCATTGTAGCTAAGGTCTAACATCATTAAAGGAGAGTTTCCATTGAACATCTTTTTGGACAATCCTATTAAATGGTTATTGCTCAAATGAATAAATTTCATAGAAGAATTTAGAAATGATGGTACAAGACCATTCAAATTATTTTGGAAGAGATCTAAATATGTTAGACCTCTAAGTTGTTGTGCCAATTCTGGTGGAATGAACCCTTCAAAGTGGTTATTGGACATACGAAGTTCCGATAATCTTGAAAAATTTGTCAAAAGATTTGGAATGTTTCCTACCAAATGATTATTGCTTACGCGCAACGAAATGATGGATGTGTTAAAAATTTGAAGTTTACCACTCAAGTTATTGTCATTCAATGATAAAGACTGCAAACTAGTGGGCATTTTAAAGATGTGTCCCTCAAACTTATTATTTGAAAGTATCAAGATAACGAGTTGTTGTCCAACTTCAAATATGTCATCGGATATTTCTCCATACAATTGGTTGTTTTAAAGATCCAACTCATTCAATAACTTCATTTGGCTAAACTCATGAGGAATTGAACCTTGAATGTGGTTTCTAGACATGTTCAGATAATCCAAATTTGGATAAATTGAACTAATGTTCTTTCTTGGAATTTCACCAACTATTATATTGCTAGATACATCAATTCTCCGTAACGCAATGGTAATTGCATAATACCAATCAAAGAACAATTTCTAAAAGTAACTTCAAGCAATTTTGTGTTGTTTTCTAAAAACCAATGAGGAAACCTTCCCTCCAACTTCAAACTAGTAAAATATAGTATAATTAAATCTTTTTGATAAAGAAGAAATTTGGGGAGTAGAAAAGAACTAGTCTCAATGTTTGAAGACAAGCTAAGCACCTTTAATTGAAATTTCAGAATCCAAGGGTGTAAATTGTGTTGTGAGTCCAATATGATTTTATTCCCTTCACCCGTATGACTTTAAGGTTTGAATGATTGGCAAATGACGAAAAAAAATACAGGAACTTCAAATTGATTTTCTTTAAAACCAAATTGTTCAAGTGATGTAATTGTCGCAATGTTAGAGTCAAACCTTTCAATTAAACTAAAAGAATTTTATAAAACACGTATTTCATGAATAACTTTAAATAATAATATAATTACTAGTTGCAGGAAGGGTGTCATTTATATGACAGTAAGAAAGAGACAACGTTTTTAAAGATATCAAGTTTCCAATACTTTCGAAAAATTCACTCTCTATGTTTTTATTTCCGTCCAATATCAAACGTTCTAGGTTACTTAAATCCAATGTCAAACATTCTAGGTTACTTAAATCATGAAAATCTGCACAATAGAAAAAAAAAACATATAAATTTTATTGTAACAATTATGAAATTAATTTACCTTTGTGAAAATCATAAATATTACTACCTTCGGCTACGATTGTTCCTTTAAAGTCATTGTAAGATATAGAAAGCTCTCTAATGGATGATGATAAAGCTCCTAATGACTCTTAATTTGTTTTCATCTATCATATTCCGATTTAAGCCAAGGACATCCAATCTTTTGAGACTTTTCGAGCATGATGTAAATTGGATTGAAAAGAAATGTAAACAAACTTTAACTAAGCTAAATAAGATAGAATATACATTTCTAATAAGGTGACAAATATATTTTGTGAAAAAGTATATATACCAACTTTGACGAAATTATGGAATTCAACAATGTGTTATTATTATAAATTTATCTAATATATCTTTTCTTTATCTCTAATCAATAAATTAAACCATTTAAAATAATTTTATCTTTAATACCTTGATGGGCCACAAAATTATGGATATTATTATCGCTTAGATAAAGAGTCGTCAAGTTGTATAAAGTCAATAATCCTGCAATAAAAAAAATTAATAATTAATAAAAATCAACAAATATTCACGAAGAGTTAAATTTTTCTTCACTCAGAAGCATCACAAAACTAGTTTACTTTCAAATAACCAAAGTAATATTTTTCCAAAAACTAGTGTAAGTTTAACCTCTAAAAGTTGACTATGTTTAATGAAAGATATTAATGCAAATTTTAACTTTTACTATTTTTACTTACGCCACTTTCGCAGAAAAAAAGAGGTACAAATGATAGTTAGAAACAAAGAGTTCCAATACTTTTACCAGTATTTGATAAAGAAACAAAGACTTGATATATAGTAGTCGCTAATATTACCTATGTAAAATTTGACATATACATTATCTACTTCCAAAGCCTATTTCGTCAATAATTGATTAGTACGAAAAATGTATCCATACTCAATAATATGTATCTCTTTGCACTACATAATACCTAGTACAATATATTTAACCAAATTAAATTTATTCAAACATAATTCATCAAATTGAATTAAACATTTTCAAATCAAATTAAAATATAACACAATGCAATATTTAAATAAAATTGAAACATAATTTTAATGAAGTTTAGTTTCACTTATAATCCAAATTAAAAAAATAAATAATCCAAAGACAATCAAAATATAGTCCGAAGTTGAAAGACAATCCTAATATGCTTTTTTATAGTGAATAAATAAGTATCTATAATTTACATAAGAATGTAATACTTTGTTTCATAATACAGACGGTTGTGTGTTGTAATTTATGGACTTTTGAAATATTAATTATCTTAAAAATAAAAGTAACCATGATGTATTACTTTATATATTGATTCTAAGATTTGTTTGATTTTAAAAATAATAAAGATTAAAGTTATAATTATTTGAAATATATAAATTTATAAATTTCACTATCTCTCTAAACATTTTTTTTCTTTATCTTTTTCTCTAAATTTCTAACTCAATTATTCATCTTTTCTCCGATCAAAAGTGATATTCTAAAAGATAGTAGAAATTATAATAATTTGATTCAATTAGATTTTGTCTTAAAGTAAGTTTTTTCCTCCTCAAATCATAAATCTCTCTTAATGTTTTTCACATGAGGATTGCTTTAATGTTGCATGTGAAATTTAAGTCGATTAGGTTAATCTTTTCTGATACTTATCTGTTTCTGTTTGTGAATCAAGCCCTTTAAGAACAAGTTAGGATCTTTCTATCTTAATTTGGTTTTGAAATCTTCCTTGAGAAGCTAAAATAGAGGCAAGTGAATTTAATTAATCCAATTTATTTAGAATATGTGAATTTAGTAAATATTGATAGTTTATCGAAGCAAAACCATTTTGTTTTTAATGATAACGTTGCATATTGGTGAACAAAATGAATTGGTTTGTGATAGGAATACATTGATATTTAAAATTGAAATAAAGATTGTTTAGGTTATGAAGTTTGAAAAAGAATATCAAGTATGAATTAATAGTTTAATGTTTGATCTTAACAATTGAATTTAGGATATATATATATATATATATATATATATATATATATATATATATATATATATATATATATATATATATAAATAGAAATATAAAAGTGGGGTTGTACAATTGAAGTTGAGTTGGACATAAATTCATTTATTAAGAAAATAAATGGCAAATGATGTGGTGAGAAGCTAAAGAAGATTTTTTAGTCACAACTTTTTATAGTAGATGCAAGTGATTATTATGACATAAGATCCCCATAAGGTAAGTTTTTACTTGTGGTGGTTTCTAATGAGAAACTGTAAGTCTTTGGTGGGTATAGTTAATATAAGTTTTTGGTGAGTAATTGTTAAGTGTGACAGAAATTTCTTTGGAATGATTCGATGTAGTTGGAGATTCTTGTATATTAGATAGAAGTAATTCAATAGTAATTTTTTGTGCTACTTCTTTGATATGAAAATGTACGTGATTATTATGAGATGAGAGTGTTATTAATGTAAAAATAATATGTTTATATATGAATATAAGTATATATCTATTGATATGGTTGTTTATTGTATTAGTTTACCCTAGTATATATTATGAATGGCAAGTATGAAAAAAGAGTTTTGAGGACTTTTGTTCATCTAGTATTTGGTTTTTTTATATGTATATATCGTTTTACTTTGTCTTGATTTAGAACCTTCATATGGTGGATGCATGCGCATGCTTTGTATATAAAAGTTTACCATAAGTTTATTTTCTCTAATGTTCCGCAATTCTATTTATGCATTTAAAAAAAAACTGTTGTCGTGCAATGGCTTCGCAGTTTTGCAGTAATTTCGGTGCTTTATTATTTCATCTTTTTATTTTAGTAGGAAGATCCTGATAGTCTTTATATTTTCTTTAATAAGCAGCTATAAATTGTATTAAGAACAATATTTACAAAGTAAACATGGATAGAAAAATGTTCCTTAAAATATTATATAGGTCTCCATAGAGAGGCATAATTCAAAGGCATTATAACTACTCTCTTCATCGGTTTCCTTTCTTTTAGAACATCTATACAACAAAGCATGTCACTAAGTCCTCCCAAGTTATGTTCACCCCATTTGCTTAATTGAAGCAGAACAAAAGGTCTAAAATGTTGCTTCATTCTAATGTTGCTTCCTCTTTCTTCTACCTCTGCTGCACATCGGACCTTCGGTGCTTGATATTTTAATTTTTATTTGTTCATGTTATATTTTTCCCTTTAAGTACTTTCATTTCATCAATATCATTCTCTAACAAGAGTGATCTCCAGTAAAACATAAGACAACTCTTGATTATGAAGTCTCTGACATTGATAAGATTATATCCGAATTTTACACTAGCATAACAAAAGATACGGAAGCATAACAACATTTTAGCAATAAGATAAATCTTTCTATCCTTAGTGCTATGTTGCATAAAAGTTTAGACGAACATATTTTCATCCATTACCCACAATCATGCTCCATGTATAATTCAAAAAGTATCAGCATGGACCAGTGCTGGAAGAAACTAAGCAAAACATAGCCTTAGTTTTCACTTTTTCTGTGTTAAGTCACTTGCACACTCTTCATATGAATTATCCGCTCACATTGTATAAATTGGAAATTTTAAGAAAGAATTTTGGTCTTTATGTTCACTCTACTTTGTTTTGTATTTAGGATATTAAAAGTAATACAAGTAAAACAAAATGGTAAATCCATAACATAAATAATATAGATGTAGTTTTTAAATCTATGTAATAAAATAGTTGAAAATGAGGTAAATTTCAAACCGTCACAAAATAATAGTTATCAATAAAAGAGATGAAAATCTTAAAAAAAAAACCTTCGCTATATATTATCGAATACCAGAGGTTGTCATGAATCATCACAAATAGCTTGAAACAAATCCCACAAGTTGAAATTAAAATATCTGCAGAATAATTTTTTTTGTAGTGTGATAAGTCATTTTCTGTTTCCGCTAAAGGATTGAAGAACATTTATTTTGATGTAATTAAGTACAAATGCTGGATTGCCCTTTTGTTTTGACAGAGAATGAAATTTTACTTCATAGACATACAATATGTATTGGTTCTTCACATACAACAATTTGTTTTTTGCTTTAAAAGATTACGAACTGCTCCTTCATTTCAAAACATTACATTACATCTTCCAATTCAAACTTTTACAAGAAATCAAATGATTTTCAACAACATTGATATTACAATGATATTCATTACAAACACAACAACCATTATCTCTATCATCAATTTAATCTATTTTTCCAAACTTCATACAACCTTTTCTAATTTCTCAACTTTCATCATTTTACGATCTTTTTCTTCTATCTTCACCAAAGATGCATCCATTTCGTTATTGTACTGTATGGTCCATTGGTCAGGCGAACCAAGGTCAAGGGCCACAGGCCGCCTGCTACAGGTGGACCTCACCTTGGACATTGATATGACAATCTCTCCAGAGTTCTTTGAGGGAAACCCGCGACCCCCGCTCTCCGGATGAAGTCTCAACTCTAAACACGCTAAATCGGCTACCCGTCGGTCAGACGGACTAAACACTCTCTCCGCCTTCATTTTCATTTGAACTTTGTCTCCATCTCTATGGAGACCCTCACCCATAAGGGCTACAGTCAAGACGCACGGCCCCCGGTCGGACAGCCATACCAAAACCTGGACCAGTAAGATAGAAGTAAATTAAGATAATACAAGTCATTAATTAAGTTTAAAAAAGAAATTAGGCCATGATTAAGAAACCCTAATCCACCACAAGTGTAAGCATCCGCTAAATCCGACTAAATTATATGTATCCGAATTAGTTGTGTCTGAGTCATAGTGTATTGTGTGCAAGTCATAACATGATTGGCTGATATATATATATATATATATATATATATATATATATATATATATATATATATATATATATATATATATATATATATATATATACCTGTTGAAATATGAAAGTTGTGTGTGACAGTAGGATGAACTATTTTCTACTCTAGCTTATCCTTCTGCTTGTTTGTGTTCTTGTATGTGGTCTTCTCCTTTTTGCGATGATCATCAATTTATTGATGTGAGCAGATGCGAGAAATCCTCGTGGCCAACAGGGTGATGGAGGTTCCGCTACTTAGTCATCTGGACTTGGGCTCTACACATTATGGCTTTTGTTAGGGTTGTGGCCCGTGTATTACATTTTTAGTACTGTATTTTTGGATACTTTGGACTTTCTATCTTTTTCTGTGTTGGCATCATGGTGTGCCTCAATAATTGTCCTATAAGTACCCTGGATATATGTAGGAGTGATGTTATACTCCTTTGTTCTTGTTTCTTATATTATATTATGTGACATTTTCTTTAATTAGCTTTATTAATTAAAAAATGGGTGTTACATTGATACCATTCAATGGTAATTCAATAATATTGCTCCTATTTTTGTCAATAGAGTAAATAAACTTTTTTAATATGGCAATAAACTGTGAGAGTGAAAAAAATAAATATTTAATTAAAATAAAAATTTATTGTGATTAAAAATTTAAATATAATTTAAATTTTTGTATTGTATTAAAAAATAATTAAGTTTGATTAAATAATTTTGAATATTATTTTTAAATATTTAAATAGAATAATTATATCATAACTGTCTTAAAAATATTAATTAATTTTTAATGCATTAATCTTTTATATATATATATATATATATATATATATATATAAACTTTATAATTTGGTAGCTTTTAATTTTTATTATATTTCAATTTATGATGAATAAGATTTTCATAATAAAAATAGTATTATTACTTTATCTAAAACTATTAATTATATATTTAACCTCTAAATATATACAAACGAACTAAATAAGATGATATAATAATTATTCAAAATTCACTCTTAAATTAGTTGTAAAATTAAACAATACATTAAATTGTAAAACTATTTATCAAAATTTGTAATTAAATATTTTTGTCATTTTAGTCTTAATAAATAAAATTAAAAAACAAATCCATTTCATATATTAAAAAAATTGATATTGTTAGAATTATGGTACTTGATTTAGTCTCACATCGCTTAGAATAGTGAGATGTGGTTCTTTATTTTACTATATAAGAGACTCTATGTAAAGCTTTAAGATACACCAGAAATACAAATATTTTCTAGTGTAATTGTGGACGTAAACATACACATTGTACGACGAACCACGTTAAATTTTCGGTGTCTATTTTTCTCTCCTTTATTCTTTCCTTATTGCCTTGTTCCTAACAGATATACAAACCAATATAATTTCTTCCACTAATTATAATAGTAAACACTTTTACACATTAAATCTTTACAAATTTCAATAGCACCTAAACCATTGCACGTTATTTCTAAAGAAGTTTATAGGGTCTTCCAAACACAAGTCCTTTTAAACATTATAAAATAATAGAATCAGTACTTATATACTATTATTAACTCTTAAGTATAACATTACGAACTGAGAAACTCTTCCCATGTAACCAAATTAAAACAAAACAAATACTACCAGTTTTATCGAATTACAACATTTCAAATACCATTATTGGTCCAGAATAATACTAAAAGAGAAGTTCCCTTTCTTTGGTTATCTTTCGTGCAAAATTACGAAGCATGCAAAAAAAAAAATAAAAATAAATATATATATATATATATATATATATATATATATATATATATATATATATATATATATGCTGCAATAAAGACATAAGTTTAAGAGACACTCTCAAGTCAAAAACCAACCTCCCCGAGTAGAATATGGGACAGACAAACTTTCACAAAAATAATCATATATGACTCTATATATATATATATATATATATATATATATATATATATATATATATATATATATATATATATTACTAAAATTTTGAATTTTAACTTCAGTTAAAAGTGGTATTTAATGGCAGTTTTAACTACCACTATTTTCTTTTTTTTGTCGGTTAATTAATCGACATAGAATTTGGTGCCACAAAAATACTATAGTGTCGGTTATTATAACTGTCGGAATAATCGTCACTAAGAGTATTAAAGACAGTTTTAACCGCCTCTAAATTTACTTTTAAAAAATTATTTACTTTTAATATGTCACATCACTCAATTCAATCACAAACTTTCACCAATTTCATTTTCTAATCCACTCTAAAATCACTTCCTAATCTCTTAAAAAGAACAACATCAACTTCACCCTCTAATCCTTTCAATCTCTTCCTCTTCCTCTCCCTCTAATCATTCATCTCAAAAAAACACGGCCTTCAAACTACAATTTCCATTACAAGTGGAACACAATTAAAAGAAGTGATAGTATTATGTTGTCTCTATCATTGTTATTAATTATATTATTATTAACATAACTTCATCTTCATAAAATAAAGTGCAGGTTTTTTCATATAATTATTCGTGTAGCTACAGGAGAAAATTTTATCCCTAATTAGCTCTTTGACGTAACAAGGATGGGCACAGTATATAATATTATAATATATTAGAATAAGGTCCATGAATTAGACAGGGTACACTCTCAATGACTGCAACACTAATTATGGAGAGAAATCTATCTTAACTAGTTGAGTTTTTTAAACATAATCATAAATCATAAGCTATTATTGTCCTGCTGCAACATTAGATACATGTTATTCTAGAAAAATAAAGGCCAAAGAAATGCATAGTAAATAATATGGTTTTCTTTATTGTGTATGAGTTGAACTTGCTGCTTAGATGTGTTCAATGTGTGTAGTTTCTTAATTCACCAGCAACCATAAGCATTTATTTGGCACCTTTTTGTGCAGAATATCACTTGAACATGGCTCTGCCTCTAAATTTCAGCTTTTCCCATCATCTGTGTCCCAAAGAAAGCATGTATATGCTGCTATAACATTGTTGAAAGAAGAAAAGTTGTAAACAGTTGCATTTTAATTATTTATGTAAAGATTTCTTCTTCTTTTGTTCAGAAGGGAACATGTATAATGTATTGCACACTAGTTATAGATGTTACACCAATGGTTTTAATGAAGGATCAAGAAGAACCGGGACACCATGAATTTTTCTCTCCTATTTTTCAGAATTATAAACATGTTCAGAAGCATAACAATTTATGTAAGATGTGTCTCAAACTAAATTTCCAAGTTAGAACCTTCGTCGAAGCTAATGTTAGGCCCATCACCTTGTTCAACAGACTGGGAATCTAGTACCACGTCCCCACTGCTACACCTGTGTAACAAACTTAAAGCCGAAGAACAAAAAACTCAAAAATGGATGTTATCAATCTTGTCAGAATTGCATATGCCACCAAATGTATTTTAAGGAGAAACAGAAAATCCACATTCACAAAAAATAACAAAACATTTTTCAACCTCTAAGCTTGAAACACTCACTAAACTGCTCGCAAGCATTCCAAAGATGAGGATATGTTGTTATTGCCTCCAATAGAAGAACAATTTGTCATCATCCAGAGCAACAAAATGTTTATATGCTCCCTATCTTATACGGATATCTGTAGAAGCTATACAATTTTTGAGAGGGTGATCTAAAAATATAGGATGGAAATGAGAAAATAACAAATTAGAAACCTAAAGAAATGTGAATGTTGTTGTCTGGAACATTTTATTCCCTCTTCTTTATGCAAGAGGTTAACCCTTCTTCTACTTGGATTCCTTTATGAATAACATTTTTCATAATTATAAACATGTTCTTAATTTTCAAGTCGTTTGAGAATTTTGAACATAATAGAATAAATCTGACATTCCCTTGACAAATTACATTCCCACTCACCATCACATATATTGCATCCGAACTTGAAAATTTTAAAACACAATAGTGACGAGTCCAATTAATAACTTAAAGAAAAATTCTAAGATCATGCTTTCAAAATTATTTTAAACGTGTCTTGTAAACCGAACTAACTTAAACCTAAGTTTTACATTCATATACACAAATATATCCAATCTAACGCTTCCTCCCCAATATTGCAGGTTCAGGTTAACATTTATTTATCATATTGCATTCAAGGAAAAAACAAAAAAACTATGAATAAAAGGAGTACGAAACCAATAATCAATATTATTTATCATCTGAACATAAAAATAGAAATTAGGATTCCAAAATTGAAGTTAGGTTTATAACAAGCTAAAACTCAAAATTATTCATGGAGAGAATGAAACAACTAAACTAGAGAGAAAAAACACTCACAAGAATTCAATGAAGAAGAAAATGGCTCTGGATAGAAGAGAAGATGCTGGAGAAGAGATGATTCCACAGTAATAAGAAAATGCAACAGTTTCATAACAGTTTTGAAATTGATGATTCCACGGAAATGGTGAGCTCTCCATTAATATAGAACGAGAAAGAAGCTTGGGAAACTTGCATTGGTAAAAAAGCTTGAAAGGCGAAAGGAACTCGTGTGCAACAGTGGAAGACAAAAGAACTCACGAGAAAAGAAATCAAGGTAAAAGAAGAAAAAAAAGAGAAAAATTAACTATTTCATTTCCCGTCAGTTTTAAATTGACTTTAAATACAATACAAATTTAAATTTTGAATAAGATAGTGTCAGTCATCAAGAACCACCAAGAAATAACTGCCATTATAAAATATTTTTTTTTTATTGATATATATATATATATATATATATATATATATATATATTTGTTTCAATATAAAATCTCTATGGACTAAATTTAATATGGGTTAATAAATATTTTTATCCAACCCTAAGACTATTTTTTCATATTAATCTTACATTTATTCAATTAAGTTAAGTTCATATATGTTAAAATGTGATGAATTTGTGGGTTTGAGTTAGGATTCATTTAAAATAGAAATACATGGAGTGGAGTTAAGATTTATTTGTTATATATACATATTTTAACTTGAATTAGAAACACTTGCATGATTTCAAAACATTAAAAGTAATGAAACCGTGTTCAAAAATACGATTTCTAATATATTATATTAAAATTATTTTTTAAAATATAATTTTATGTATTATTTTTTATGTAAACTTATTTTTAATTTTAAACTATTTCTTAATAATTTAGTTAATAGTTTTTAAAATCTTTCTTACCTTTTCTTAAATTTTTATACAATTATATTTCATTTATATATATTCTTTCTTTTGATATATTTATTAATAATTTAATTAATGTCAATATGTATATTTTTCGTTTGTCTTCCATAGGTTTTGCTTTTTTATAGTTTTACTGAGGCATTTATGTTTGTTTTCTTTTTAGATTTTGGTTGTTATTTCGTATTTGGATTTTTTAGAATAATATGTTGAAACTTTCTTTGCTTTCTCTCCCGTTCATCTTATTTCTAAATCCTAACTTTATAATTTTTGTTTTGGCTTTTGCTTTGATTGTGAATGTTTTGTTGTCTTATCAGGTGATTCTTTGTTTTCATTTTGGTTTTACTGTGATGGTTTTGTGTGCATGTCCTATTACCGTCTTTCCCTTCATCTTTATGTTTTTTTTTCAACCCATATTTGTGTTGGTTTTGTTGATGGGTTGATTGTTAAGGTTTTTGCTATTTTGTTTTTGGTTTTGATTTTTGTTGTGGTTTAATCTTTGATCTTAAAATGTAGTTGTGTTACTGTATTTTTGTGGATCTTTGAGATGGCTCTGTGTTTTTTTTTTTTTATTTTTTTTTTTTTTTT
>Ga0209589_1008638_pt1 | contig 15802 bp, 9 predicted proteins | sample CowpeawhiteBW_FD_187525 | JGI IMG/M metagenome (GOLD analysis project Ga0209589, IMG submission 187525) | Root nodule microbial communities of legume samples collected from California USA - Cow pea white BW (SPAdes) (version 2) | ecosystem: Host-associated > Plants > Roots > Nodule | place: USA... | reverse complement strand
AAAAAAAGAAAAAAAAGAAAAAAAAAAAAAAAGAAAAGACTTTTACAATTTGAACTTTGAAAATGGAAAAGTTGAAAAACAAGTGGATAAGTAGCAGTGAGGTTAAACCTCTGAAACCCAACACAAAACCACACAGCAGAAGAACCTAAGCTTTCACTCACAATCGTCAATGGCGAGGCTTAGGACGGGCATTGAATCGGCGTTCTGGGACCAGAACGTGGCCTCGCCGCAGTGCCACGACGGCTGGGCCAAGTCCGTTCCCGGAGACCCTTTTCCGGTGGAAGCCTCCGTCGCCAGCAAAGTGCTCCGCCCCCAACAATTCTCCTTCCTCCAAAACGAGCTCCGTCTTCCCATTGTCGTTCCCTTTCTCTCTCCCACTTCCTCCAAGGATTTGGGCTCCTTCGGTCTCCAGGCCCTTCTCCTCAAACTCTCATCTCATCGCTGGTACCTCACTTTTTCGCTCTCAAACTACTTGCTTTCGCTACCCTTTTGTTCTCTTTTATGACTTTGTCCCTTCTTGTGATTTGGTTGATGTTGATGGCAAATGGGGTCTCCGGCTTTTGAGAATTGGGAATTTTGATATTTATTTTGTTTTCAAGGATAGAGATATTTCTTTCTTTTTTTTTTTTTCAATTATTAGGAAAATGCTAGCAACCCACCCTTTTAACTAACACTTTCTTTTTTAAGATACTCCTTACTATATTGTTTGAAAGGAAATGTTTGGATGAACTTTTCTCGTTAAAAGTTTTAATACAGAAAATTTTGAATTAGCTTATGTATAGATAGGTTTGTAGAATTTGTTTTATTTAATTTTTAACTTGTGCTAGTTTTAGCGTATGAGACTATATTTTATGATTTTCTTATTTTTTTTTTCTTTACTAAAAGGATTTATGAAAAAAGTTTTTATGGATAAACCCTTTTTGGAATACAAATTTTAGCAGTTATCACTTATCATATAATGCGATTTTGTAGCTTTTAGTAAACTTTAATAGATGGTTGAGCGTGTTAGAGAGTGTGATACTGATGCTTTTCTTTTGTTATTGGGAAGAATTGTTTTTAGACTAGAATACATTCTTTTTATGAAGCCAAAGACAGGTACCCGCTGGTATCCTACATTAGAGGTAACCCTGGTTGAGTTTGTTAGGACTTTAGTCAGTTACAAAGCACTGTCTCGGAGTATTTAAGGTGGAATAATCCTGGAGCAACTGAATTTTTTTGAACAGTTTTTGTTTTAAAGGAAAAGATTCTTTGTAATATTGGATGTTTTTATTGTGTTGATCTAAAGGAAGGAGTGTTTTTCTAACATTATTCTTAGAAGAAAAGTTAGAAAATTCAGGAAATTAATACATGGTCACCTATGTGCAAGGTTGTAAATTATGGCTTGATATTGTGGAAAACTATGAACAAATGCGGCTGATGTGACCATAATAATGGTCAATGACACTCCACTAACCTTGATGCATGCTTGAAATTGTTTATGTGGACAGTTGTTTAAAACCTTGCCTATGTGGAGATGGGAGAGGAAAGTATAGATATGATAGGTAGTGTGATTTCATAAGAAAAGAGATAGAGAGAAATAAAGAGACTCAACTAGTTCTCTACAACGAAGAAATGTTCATTGATCCTTGCTCAAAATATCATAATAATTATGTTAATTTCTTCTAGAAAAGAAGAAAAAACACATGAAAAATGTTTTTGTTATTTTGTCCATTGTTAGCATATATTTGATTTGGTTGAATGTGGTGACGGATGGGTTCTCTAGAGTTGGGAAGAGCCACATCGTATGTCTCATATGGTGGGTGGGGCTTTATGTATGAGTTGGTCATTTCACTTAATGTCAATTGATTTTGAGTTGAATTTGATATGATATCTGAACTTATATCTTATCTTGGTAAATCGTCTACTCAAAAAAATAGGTTTACTTGGCAGACATTTGTGGAGGGGTTGTTGGGAAGTCTCACGTCGCCTTCCTTAATTCTTGAGGTGGAACTTATATATAAGTTGGGTCAAGCTTAATGTCAATTGAATTTAAGATGAATTCTGATTTGGGGTGCCTGCATCAAATTTTGGTCATCTGAGCCTCCAACAGTCATTTGTTTTCCTGTATCCAATTTTTCATTTTTTTTCCTTTTCTATTTAGTGATTGTGACTATGCATGCAGTTTGGTTAGCAATTGAAATCTTATGGGACCATTTTTGTTTTTCAAGGGTTTTTTTTGACAAAGGTGAAAGAAAGTCCATTATATTATCCTTAAAAACAAATGTTTTTGTGTATGTGTGTGTGTGTATGTTAGGATAAGGAGCCAAGCTCAGCCTTTTTTTAGTCAAGTGCATTTTTGGGGCTAATTGTACATTGGTTTGAATACCGGGACAAAGGGGGTTTCAAGCATTTTGAAAGGGTAACTTTACCTTTACTAGGATATACTTTTCAGTTATTTCCAGGAACTGGAGAAAGCTATTTGTTTTTGCTTGTTCGTTTTGAAGTGCAGGTTAGTTTTTGTTCAATGGGACAAAATGAGTAAGAGGTCAAACAATCTCTTTTTTAGTCAAAAGAAATAAACAGAAAATGCTAGTTGTATTATGCATATATCTTGAAGAAAGTGGCTAGGTGATGCCCTGTTTAATCATCTTTCATTCAAATATTCAATCCCGAATTTGTTGAAGATGTATTGAGAGTGGTTGCTTGTTATTTTCGAGTGGTAAAAAGGTGTAGCATAGAATCAGCATATGCATAATATAAAACATAAAGGGAATTTCAATGTACTTACTTGGATTGCATGATTTTAAAGCCACTGAGTGTAAAGAGTTTACTTTAATACCTACTTATTTTTGTGTATCTTTTTGTTATGATTTTCTGATAACTAAGCATATATGTTCACTCTTTAATGATTTTTCAAAATGTTCTAGAGTTTAAGCCTATACAGCACCTTAGCTATAGTTCTTTGTTAGTAGAAGAATATATGATCAGAGGCAAAAAGGACAGCCAAAACTATCTGCAGACAGTTTGTTTACATTATGAACTGATTATATATTTATATGTAACATTTAAAAATCTCAACTTTTCAATATTCTTATATAACTCAATTATGACAGGTGGCTTACAATGACCGGACAGTTTCGTCCCAGGAAACTGATTGTTGGTGTTAAAAATGAGATTTCTAACGCAGAAGAGTTTGATCTCTCCACGGTCAAGGATGTTGCCAAGCATTTCATTGACAAGGCACTTTTGTCCTTTGGGTTAACGTTTCAGTATGCGTTTTCTCCTTTAACATCCGTATTGTTTGGTTTAGAGGGCCATGGCGAGAAAGCAAGATTGCGCAGCAAAGTGATGCTTTATCAAAAGGCATGGAGTTAACCACTCGTTATAATTTTCTTTTTTTATTTTCTGCTGTGAAAAAATTTTCCTGTTTGAATCAAGGTTAAGGTTACATTCAGTCAAACTGAACACTTTTAATAAACCTCATTCATTAACATATTTATCTAAGCATATTCCTCATTTCAATGTTGATATGTTATATGTTTTTTCTTTTGTCTATAATGAAATATCTGAAAGACAAGATCTCTTGCAGCTTCCTCAACATGATCTTACAGTAGAAGTAGCATGGCCTCAATTGTTTCTTGACCACAAAGGAAAATATTGGGATGTTCCTGAGTCTTTATCTGTTGATTTGGCATCCCTTTTGTCTCCATCTGGACTCCGTTGGCGCGTTGGGTTACATAAAAATGGTGGTAATCCCCAGCAAGTGAATGCAACTGATGGTAACCCGCCATTGTCTCTGCAACCAGGGTTATGTCTGAAGGGTGCCACGAGCTATGAGAAGATTAAATACTTCTGGAGAGATAAGAGCACCGCGGAAGAAGGGAATGAAGAGGTGGTTCCATATGATGTGCGTCTCAACGAACCTCACTCAGCTGTGTTTGGAGTGATTGGTAATTTCTCTACACTGTATGGGATGAGAATAAGTATTAAAGTATGTTTAATGTTTTGTGTCAGTCACTATTTTTCATTTTTGTGTTGTGTTTTTACTTAAGCATACAACTTCTTTACCATTTTTGATGAAATTACATGACTTATGTAGAAGAGAAGAAAGGAATACTGGCAGCACAGTGAATTTATATTACAAGTGTGTTTTTCTGTGCTGCAAAATGCAAAAGTTGCTCCTCGGAGGTCATTTTAAGATCCTCTAAATGCTGTCAAGATTTCTGAGATATTTTCTAACAAACTTATTGTACAAACAGATTTCAAATATGTTAATAACGGTTAGGTCTATAGAAGGAGTTTTATTGGAGAGATGTAACACCAATGAGACATGAGGTCAACCACATAAGGCATTGACACCACTTTCAACCCAAAATCTTAAGGCAATGAGTTTATAGGTCTTTATCCTTATATAGTGTTCTACTTTCTTATTTCTAGTTAATGTGGGACTTAGACTCACACTTAGATTCCTAACCATAACAAGAGCTTTGCTCGCTTAAGTTACAGATTCTGTTTGAATAAAGAGTTTTTGAATATGGATATGAATGCATTCAAGGAATTCTTCGCTGGATTACATAAATTGTTTTCCCATTGAACATATTTTGCCATTATGCGGATGAGGATGTCAGCTGTGTAGTAGACAAGTTTTGGCAATTTTAATATGCATGAATTGTTTTGCTATTGGTTCATAAACATTGCAGGCGGCACCTTTACTCTATGGCTTCGGAATGGAAGGAGCTTTTCTAGCAGTAATTCAACAGAAGATTTAGGGGTGTCAACAAGCAAGAGATTTGAATATTTTGGTGATTTATTTGGCTCAGTTGGTTACTCCTTTCAGCTTGGAAAATTCACAAAAAAATATGGGGACTTAACCAGACTAGATGCTCGTCTTGATATTTCTTCAGCTTCAGAATATGCAAAGAAGATTCTGAATAGTTCCAGGGCTGATGCATCAGCTTCGCCCAGGCTAAATTTAATCATTCAACAACAGGTGAATTTTTTCTCTCCTGATACAACAACAACAACCATTATATTCTAGATCAACAGCATTCTGAACCTGATAAATACCCTTGTAACTGTGATAGAGATTTATGTAGAAAAATGAAATAAAATTGTTTATTTGTCCACTTGTAGGTTGTAGGGCCAATTGTTTTCCGAGCAGATACCAGAATTGCATTGGAGTGTTTCGCCTTGAAAAATGGTTTGCCGGTAGAGGATTTCATTTGCAGCCTGAGTTACTCCTTGAAGTCATTTGAGTCTGGAAAGGTTGTTGCTTGGTGTTCTCCGAAAAGGAAAGAGGGAATGGTTGAGTTGAGAATGTTTGAGTTTTAGAAGACTCAACATTTGATTTTGATTACATGTTGCATGCATCATATCATCTGTTGAAACTCAGTATCATTGATTCTGTAATGCCAAAAGGTTTAGTTGTGTGTGTTTTTATTCATTTGACATTCAAATTCTAAAGAGAATCAAAATAGCACTCTTGAGACATGGTGAAGTTCAGATATTTTTTGAAGTTGGTGAAACTGATAAAATAGATAGAAACAATATAAAACCAGTAAGAACTGGTTTAAACTGATGTTTTTCAATCTTAAGATGAAAATATTTTAAAGACAAATAAAATATTTTCGAACTGATATCTTTTTTTTTTCAAATTTGGACTATTCGAAATTTGTGGAAATGGATAATTTGGAAAAATCTTTTACAGATATTTTGTTGTTGATTGGTTCATGAAAGGTTTACTATCTTTATTGTAAAGAATATGGATCCATACTTTAATTTTGATGATCTAATGTGAATATAAAAAGTTACTAGGGAAGTAATCAGGTAATTGGGAATTTTTCTTTGAAAAGATTGATATAATTATAATTAATTTCTTGAAAATATTGATTATTTATTAGTTCATAAAACAGATGTATACTTATTATTGTTAAAATTGCACAGTGAAATGTTTGCTTCTAGACAAAAATCAACAGAGGATAAATTGATTTAATTAATAAAAATTACTACTTTAAAATTTTTACCAAAATTTATTGTTTCAACTAAAATTTCTTTGCTTAATGTAACTATTGATAGATAAAGAAGGTAGCGAGATTGACACAAAATATTTATACAGGCTAGGATTAAAATATATCGCATGTCTAGCTATTAATCTCTCAAATAGAGAAATTAACTCAATCAATAGAATAAAGCACAGTACAATCACAGATAAGAAAGTTATAGGGTTTATAATACATCTCTTTTGAAGTTACAAGAGATGAAAAACATCTCCCTTAAAATCTACAAGGGATAAACACCTCGTTTGAGTATCACAAAGGGTGAAAACACTTTCCTTGAATCCACAAGGGATGAACACCTCTTTTGAGTCCCACAACGGATAAAAACTCATTCCTTGAATCTACATGGAATGAACACCTCCTTTGAATCACACAAAAATGAAGAACTTCTCCTAGCAATAGCAGTAACACTTAATCACACAATAATCCACTTGATGAAAGTTATTGCTCTCCTCACACTAAGTTTTTCAAATCTTTTTCACAAAGAATTCTCAAGTATTCAAACTTATCTAACTTCTGTATTTTATAGAATGGACTCACATTTATTTATAGAAGTCACTTTCGAAATTAGGTTAAGAATATTAAAAGTCAAGTCACAATTGTTGTTGATAATCGATTATCATATAGGCTTTTCTCGAAAATTATTTTTTACTGAAATAATTGATATCACCTGAGATAATCGATTATTCTAGTAAGTTTTGCAAATAAATAAAACTCTCTCGGTGTTTTGCTTCCTGGGTTCTATCTTTTAACTCTTGACCTATTAATTTATCTATTTTAAATAAGATACACATATTACAAGACTTCAACAACTAAATTATTAAATTATTAAGTCTTCAATGTATCTCTTGAATCCAAGCTCTATACATTCTTTAAGTCTTCATTTTTTCATGAATCATCATTAAGTTTTTCACATTTCTCCATAAGTCATCATCATCATCATCAAAACTCTCAATTATCCAATTTGGCCGACGAATATCCTTGCTGAGACGCAATTCTAAACAATTTAGATATTGACCTACTTGGTAAATATTTCTTTACACTCCAACATGGTCCTTGTTTTTTTTTTATTGAATTAATACTTTTAAAATACAAACATCCATACATTAACATGATCTTAACTTGTTGTCACGAAACTTATAACTCTTTTTCAAATGACATACTCTTTGATATTTTCGAAGATTATAGGATGTGATGACCATTAAAATATGTCATCTTTGTCTTAACCAATAATCTACGCACATCGTCAAAGAGGTATAAAAATAATAATAGAACATATAGGTGATTGTTTTATCCAAGTTCATGAAAAAAATATCTTTTACTCTTTTTTTATTATTACCTTATTTTATTTTTTTGAATTATAAAAGGATAATGTTTAAAATAATATAATATAAAAATAAAATAAGAATAAAAAACTTTAAATAAATAATTAAATAACAAGTATATCACATATAAATAAAATAAAAATGTCTAAATTAATAAATAGGATCCATGAATAAATATATCTAAATTAAATAATATAATCAGAAATTTAATAGAAAGAATTAGTGTCATAAATTAAATAACATAAATATAAATTTAACAAAGAGGACTGGTGCCAAATGATAGATAAATTAAATAATAAAAAAATCAAGACATTGAAGATAAATGAAATAACAAAATTATAGACTTAATAATAGAACGACGATATCATTCTAAATTTAGTAAAAATGATCACTTCAGGATAAATTAAATAACATAATTATTAAATTAATAAAAACCACCAATAAATAACTGAATTATAAATTTGATAAAAAAAAATCAGTGCAAAATTAAATATACATAAAAAATTAAAAAATAAAAATATATTTGAAATAAATACAAAATTAATAAATCACACATAATTTTATTAAAATCAATATAAAAAATTTTAATCTCTTATTTATTTTATTAATTAGAGTGACATAATTAATTATAACTAGAAATATTTTTACAAAAATTCAAATTTCATAAATATCACATTTTAATTTTTCTCTCTCTCAAATCCTCATATCCTTCCTATTTTATTAGTTATTTCCTTAAGCTAATACATTTATTTTAAAAAATAATAGAATATGATATGTTTATGTATATTAAAAGATTACAATAACTTTTAAAAATATTATAAATATATTATTATTATTATATAAATTCAAAGAGTATTATTATATTATAGTAAATTAAATATTTCATTAAATATCAGTAAAGTATTAAATATGGTACAAATATGGATTCGTGATTCAAATTAAAATATTACTGTATTATAATTCATCTGCCTATTTATAAGTTGAACGCTATCTCTAATTTCTTTTTAAACTATGATTACATGCATAAATACTAAGACATAATTTTTATATCTTCTTATCTTATCTTCTTACAATTATGATAAAATTAGAATAATCTTTTACATAACTTTTTTAATTATATATATTTATACTATTTTTTTAATACTTTTCTAGTAATAACACGTCTTTAAAACTACTTAATTTATTTTTTGATATCTTTTTATTTTATCTAAATAAAATTAAAATATTTTTAAATATAAATTTAATCATAAGAGTTATTTAGAATAAGAATAAAGTAAAAACTCTAATTATTTATACATAAGTATGCTGTACAAACACTTCAACTCACTTGGATCCTTGTCCCTATTGCCACACATCTCATATGACAATATGTTTATATATGTTGAAATTTTAAATTTACCTTTGATTTATGACTTTCAATTCTTTTATTAAAATAAATAATAAAATAAATAAAATAAATACAAAATTTAAAATATAAAATAATTCAAAATACAAAATTTATATTCTAGATTATACAATCCAAAATACAAAATAAAAAAGGTAATGGAAAAAATAAAAAAAGTAATAGAGTGAAAGAAGAAATTGATGGAGTGCAAGAAGCAATTGCCTAAAGAAATCAATGCAAAAAAGTAATGGACTTGCTTCAAGGTCAACCACTCAATTTTTTCTTTTATCCCTTAAATTTTCAAAATGATATTTTAACTTTTTATAAGAGTCACTTTTGAATTATACATAATTTTAAAATTTCTGAGCAAGATTTTCAGAATTTTCGACACAATCAGTCAAAACGAAATTTTTAAAACAAGATTTTTGGAACAAATTAGACCAAACTAAAACTTTTATAAAGAAAAACACCAAGAATGAATGAAATTTAGTCAAAAATAAATGAACACACTCATGTTTTAGCCTAAATATTATAAATAGATGATGTAACTTTAACAAAGACTAGAATTTTGGAAAGGGTAGAACACAAATTTATGATTAGAGTTTTGATTCAGAAACTATAACAGAAAAGGAATATAACATTTTAACACCAATTAATAGAAATGGTTTATTCAATTGAAAATACATTTGTCAAAGATATTATCAAAAAATAGTGCCCCCTACTCAACCACTGCCAACAAGTCACTTGCTTTGCAGAAGCAGTGCTTTGCATCAGTCCCCAAATCCACCTGATAAATTATGATGACAAAAGCATTTAATTAGAAAGAATGGCATTAAAATAACTAATGCTGTCAATGGTAATGAGTTAAGTTGTAATTACAAATTAGAATATCATTAGATAGATAAACACTAAATATACTATGAAAAATGAAAAATGAGACTATGATTCACATTTTTTAATTTTCATCCTTTACTATCTGATGTGACTTAGTGTGGATCATTGATTCTTTTAAAGAAAAAAATAGTAATACATTAATCAATGATCCATACTAAGCCATGTCAGAAAGTAAAGAATGGAAGACAACAAATGAAAATCATAGTATTATTTTCCATAAAGTATAAAGCAAAAAAATTCAAGTCCCTTACCTCATAAGCACTCATGTCAGTGAATAGTACCTGCAGAAGACAAATTAGAGTTAACATTTAGAACAAAACTTGGAGTTGATCTTCAATGCTGTATGAGGTGATATTCATAATGAGAATATTCTTTAGAGTAAATTATAATTGTAATGATACCCCTAAGATTTTCTTAAATTATACTTAAGCCCTACTTTTTTCTTGAGGATGGATTCAGTGATTTCATGTCTTAAATGACTAACTTCAATTTTTAAAAAAGAACATATAAAATAAATCAGATGAAAATGAACTGAAATTACGTAACTTCTAATGAAAAAAAAAAGAAAAAAAAAAGTCGTTGAATCTGGTCATATAAACAAAGATGGCAATGTAATGTTTTTTAGAACAAAGAAAAGGTTTGTGCAAAACTTAAAAAAAGAGTTAAATGTGTTTTTGGTCCCTCAAGTTTCAGTCAAATTTAGAATTAGTACCTCTTCGAAATTTTGACCAATTTAGTTCTTCATCTCTAAAAATGTATGAATTTAGTCATTTTAACAAGATTTTGTTAAGTTTATCTAACGTTTCACGTGATTTTATGATAGTATTTGAATTGTGTACATCGTTTGACCATTTTTCGCTTAAATGCTAACTCAAATATTATCATAAAACACGTTTAAAACTTCAAATAAACTTAACAAAATTTGATTAAAATGACGAAATTCACGCATTTTTATAGATGAAGAACTAACTTGATCAAAAGTTTCGATGAGGGACTAATTTCAAATTTCATTTAAACTTGAGAGAGCAAAAACAAATTTAACCAAAAAAAATAGTCTCAATGTAATTTGAGAAAACTGCATAATTTACTCTACTTTTTTATTATTGGTTTGTCTTTTATCCATTTCTATTTGACCTCCTTTGCAGTAATTAAACCTGTACCTTTGTTCCAGCCTTTAATTCTCCAACCTCAGCACCAACATTTAGGATCTGAAATAAATATAAAAGAAAATTACCTCATATTATATCCAAAACAAACAAAATTACCCATGAGAACATTTACAGAACCAAAATACTGAAAGTATCTATGTCTGCTTACTTCTCCCACAAGATATCGCTCAAATTTCACAGCTGACTTGGGCAGCAAAACTCCCCCAGCTGTTTTCTACACCACAAAAACATATTCAGAAATCAGCTATACATCATGGAAAAATTACCATGTAACTATACTTTAACATTTGTCATCTGCAGAATAAGTTGTTCTAATCTAACCATATAACAAACTTTTGCAAACCAGCAAGTTTATCAAACTCAAGAGTCTATGTAGACTCGTGGAAGTTCTGTAGACTAGACTCGTAGACTGTAAACTCGACTTGTAGACTCATAAACTCGACTCGTAGATTCGTAAGAGTTTACTTCAAATGAAAATTCAATCAAAAATAAAAAAATATTCATGGTACCAATTCCACAATATTAAAATAAATAAGTTCATGCCATACATCAACAAAATATTAATACTTAAAAGTGATAAGAAAATTATTAAATAACTAAATAACACTAATGTTATCAAGTTTATAGGTCTCTTTCATCCAATCTTCTAATGAAATCACTTTCAGAACTTCTTCATCATCTTCTTTTCTGCTACCTAAAACATCCGTTTCATGTTTTGCTCCAAACTTTTGCAAACCAGTATCCTAAATTATGTCAAATTAGTTCATAATACAACAGATGAAGCCACCAACTAGTTATAATAATAATAATACATCAGGTGTTATTTGACCATCACTTTCTCTGTTATCCTACCAATTGGGTAAAAACAATGATAAAACCACATCACTACATGGTGACATGGGTGTTATTGTTTTTATCAACACAATACAAAACCAAACTCAGGACATTGCACGAAGAAACATTGAAAACCTCAGAATAGTTATGATTGTAGTTGCTTGCTATTGAAATACAGTGACCAAAAATTTTATTTCATGGCAAAATCTAAACGGATTTATTTCTCAAAATCACATCAAACTGAGAACCCGAAAACTAGTCCAACATTCAGATAAGGACCACGAGAATTAGGAACATGCTAGCAATTGCAAATTTCCAACATTTAAGGAATCAAGTGGGAGAACAACGAATAGTTAGAATATGATATACTTTAAGATTAAGAATAATCAACACCCCATGTAAAAATATTTGGTTCTATGGATAAGAGTACAACATACATCTGATAGCTCTTCCAAACGAATAAGAACTCTATCAGCCTGAGGCACAACCTGCATCAAAAAATCTTAACTTAGAAGAAAAAAATTGAACTTTCAGAAATTTAAAACTCGGGAAACGAAAAGGGGATTAATATGATGGTGTAGGCTACAAAGATAAAACAAAATCCAAAAACCCTCTTAAGAAAAAGGAAAGAACCTTAGTGGGTTCCCACTTTTTGGCAATTGCATTGATCTTCAGAGAGCTCCTCTGGGAAACTGCATGTGACCCAGATGAAAAAGGTTAAGAATTTGATAAAGATATTGAATTTGGGGAAGAAAAATGAAAGACGCATACAAGAGGGTCTCTTGTTAGAGAAAGAAATGGCATTGGTTTTGTGTAGGAATGGAGTTGGAAGGGTGAGAAACGTTGATGCCATGGATAAGAGAGAAGAGACCAAACACCCGTTCGAAACAGCGAAGAATGGATTTAAGAAACGAGGTTAAACCCTCTTAGGTTTATCTATTCGGTTGCTATAGAGACCAATGAAACGACAAAGTGGGTGCCCCAAAAATCTATAGATGTTTGAGAAAGTACTAGAACTTGTTATAAGGGAACCTTTGAATAAATAGTTCACATTCGGATTGAATTTTTTTAATTTTGAACAAAATAATTAGCATTTTATGTTGAGATTGCTATAAGAGAAAATTAAGAAAGAAGAAGGGGAGAAAATAAAAATTAGACTGAATAAGTGATAAAAAAATTACAAATTGGTTGAAATAAGAGATATATGTACTTATACATAAATAAGATTTTTTTATTAATTTTTTAAGTAATAGTTCTTTTAAACTAAAATAATTATATTCTTTAAATAACCATTAATTTAAATTTAGTTATCCTTTAAATTAAAATAATTATTTTATCATTTTATTCTTTTGAATTATTATTTATTTAAATTCTGTTATTTTTAAAAATTAAATAAACTATCCAAAAAAGAAATATACACATATATAGTTGCATGGTGCAATTTTATAATTATTTTTAAAAAAATGTTAAATATGTTTTTGGTTTCTTAAGTTTTATTGAAAATTGGAATAAGTTTATTTTTAAAATTTTTGATCAATTTAGTCATTCATCTTTAGAAATGTGTAGATTAGTCTTTTTAATCAAATTTTGTTAAGTTTATCTAACGTTTGAATCGCATGTGATGATAGTATTTGAGTTGTTTACACAGTTTGACATATCTTCGTGTTTCAATGTTAACTCAAATATTATCATAAAACTCATTTGAAATATTAAAGAAAATTAACAAAATTTGATTAAAAGGATGAAGTGCACACATTTATACAATTAAAAGATTAAATTATGTTAAAATTTTAAAAATAGACTAATTTTAATTTTTATTGATAATTAAGAAACTAAAAACATATTTTTTTTTTTAAATAATTATAGTTTGGATATTAATGTTCTTTATGATTCACAAGATGTGGGGTATACAAAAGTTAAGAAGACGTGTAGCTGAAATAATATATTGCTTCATAAGATGAGAGTGATGCTTATTACTTCTGCTAACATGTTCACAATGGCTTATTACTTCTTTCACCTTGGATACCTACATTTTTTTTAATTTAAATTCTTATTTTATTTCAATTTAGCATTTATAATAATTTTCTCTTTCAGGTTCAATGTATCAACCACTAATAATTTCAATGTTAGAGAGGTTTCGTGGTGGGAGATACAACCTTTCGTTGCTTCTACTGCTTTGAATGTGTTCCTTAGAATTTGTTCCTTAAATATATTTTTCTGTATCGTAAATTTTTTATATCTACATTTTAATTGTTAAAATAATGTATTTTATCTTAAATGGTCAATAAAATTAATATTTTTAATTAATATTTTTTACTTTAAAAATTTATATATTTTACTTATTTTTTATTATAAAAAATAGATTTTATTAAATTGTAAAATTATAAATGTAGATGAATTATTATAAATTATATAATATTTAAACTATGACGTTTAAAAATGTTATAATATAATGAAAATAATGACAATTCAAAGTGTCGTTTCTCTTACGTTGAAATTATTTTTTAATAAAATTATTACGACGGTTTTAGCTATCGTTATTTATATAAAAAAATGTTATTTTATACATTATATTAAGTGGTGGTTGTTTGCGAGGGATGACAACAAGACAAGGTGTGCGAGTTTCATTATATCATCCAAATCCTCACAATAAAAATTCATCATTATCCCAAGCCTAACAGGTATACAATTTTTGTCTCATCAATTATTGAGTAATGGATACACTCGTGTACCCATCCCCATACCTAGGTTTTGGGTAAAAACTCAGGTTTCCTTACATATGTGAGAACCTAAAACCCCAAAATTCAATCAATTTGTCCAATTTCTCATACAGGTAGTTAACCATGGTTCCAGGCTGTCAACACCCAATTTCGTCTGGCTAAATAAATAATAGAATAAATAATAATAATTTGTTTTTTTTTTTTTAAAAGGGTCAAAAAAAAAGTTTTCTCTTTGGTTTTTTTCCTTGTCTGAATAATAATAATAACAGGATAATAATAATAATAATAAATAATCTTGTATGTATTTTCTTTTGAGGTTTTGTTTCTATTTTAGTCCAAAATACTCTGTACACCCACACCGTTTTTTTCTTGCAACTAACGGCAACCCAACATTTAATTTTCGCACCCCCACTCTATGCTTTGTCGTTTCTACTCCAAATTAAGAAGTTAGTCTAATAATTAGAAATTGAATATGTTCTAATATTTAGAATTATTTACTCTGACTTTGTGCTCTGATTGTATGACACCTCATTTTCCATATGAGGAAAATATTAATATGTTTCTCAAGAATATCTTTTTTGTAATTATAATTAATCTGTCACGTTTGATTTTGTGCTCTGATTTTATGACACCTTTTTTTCCTTTTTTTCCAGATAGAGAAAGTAGTAATATAATTCAAAATAATATCTCTTTTACTAATTAAAATTAATTTTGCTGATCACGTTTGATTTTGTGTTCTGTTTTTTATATGATTTGATTCCTATTTTGTAATAATTTTAAGACCAGTTCTTGCCTTTTAAAATTCATTGTAATTAAAGCAAACCTTTATTATGAGATTACATTAGATTTATAATGTTGTGTATATAAACCCATCAGAAAAAGAAGAAGATAAATTTAATTTTTCTCTCTCAAAATTTCTAGAGACCTCTCTCATCCTAAGCACACATTCTCTTTTAACCCTCGCACATAAAAAAATCCACTCACCTTCGATCGCCACCCCACGTGCTTCTTGGTGTTCCAACGCAACTATTGTAAGTCCGATCTCCCGTTCAGGTTCGCAAAATTATTTTTTTTATTGTGTTATGCAGTATTTCTCGAGATGTGTTTTTGATCTTGGTTGAATTTGATGTTTTCACTATTTCTTTTTGATATGGAAAAAAACATTATTGTCATGCATTTTGGGGTTCATTAGTTTTATAATTAATGTTTTATTGATTGCTTTGGGTTGTGAACGTTGTTGCATGAATAAGTGAGAGATATCATGAGAGATATCATGAGAGATATCATGTTTTTCATGTTAAGGGTTGTAAAACGTTTTCATATTAAAATAATATGTTTAATCCTAAACGTTATTTCCTAATCTTTTATTTATTTATTTTCCTAATGTTTTCATAAATTGTGGATATATAATAGTCACATTTTGTTGGGTATCAATGTCTTA
>Ga0209589_1008636_pt1 | contig 15803 bp, 3 predicted proteins | sample CowpeawhiteBW_FD_187525 | JGI IMG/M metagenome (GOLD analysis project Ga0209589, IMG submission 187525) | Root nodule microbial communities of legume samples collected from California USA - Cow pea white BW (SPAdes) (version 2) | ecosystem: Host-associated > Plants > Roots > Nodule | place: USA... | reverse complement strand
GTCAGCAAAGTCAATGGGTCAACATTTGAGGCCCAGAGTGGCATTTTTGTAATTCTGCGGCTCATAATGGCAGTTTTGTAATTCTGAGTGGCATGGGTGATATGACCACGAATTAGGTCTGCATGAAAGGGACCGGCCGCTCCTTCTTCTTCTACACTCTCTCAAACCTCCATTTTTGTTTTTTTTAAGCTTTGGAAGGTGACCCATGGTAGCACAAGCAAATTTTTCACGTTTTCCATTGGTTTTTCACGTTTTATGAGCCTTGGACAGCACATTGAAGTTGTATTAACGTTTTCTACCGTTTGGGTAACATTTATATTGAAGTATTCTCATTTTTTGTTGCTGTTTTCGTTGTTGCCCCTTTCTTTCCTTGCTCATTTTCGATTCCTGCACCAATTTAGGTTTTCTACATCAATTTGCACTCATTTGGATGGTTGAATCAAAATTTATGTTTAAGCCTTATTCGGATTCCATGAGGAACTAAATTTGCGTGTTGATTCTTTGCAGAGAATGGATTGAAACCTTGAGATTAGTGTTTTGTTCGGTGGAATTATGTTAATCTCTCAATTTTGAATTTGCGATGGGTTTAAATGAAGAAACCGTTCTGTTTTTTTGCTTAATTTGCAGAGTGGAATCATTATGTGTTCATGCTTAGTGAACTGTAGCAGATTCATGGTTGTGTGCTTTGCTTAATTGCACTTGAGTTCGAGTTCATTTGCGCTTAGTAATTAATTCGGGTCTCATTAGAGTTAATATAACAATTTTGAGTTGTAATCCGTGATTGGTGGATGTTCATTTGAAGCAAAGAATCAACACTGTTTTTACATTAATTTTACACGTCTGCATTGAAGTTTTCAATTGTGCGTTGCATCCATAAATCTGCCAACCCCCCCTTGTGTTATTGTTATGTTCATCTGGAAATTTCGCTTTGAATGAAAATATTGTTCGTTGGGAGACGACTTGGTTCACTTTCATATACTGCATTTAATATGTTTTAATTCATCAAGAGTTTAAGTGACGCAACATGTTAAGGAAAAGTCCAACATATGATTTTGATTAAGTCTCATGACAACAAAACATGAAGCATGGTCATGCTTCGTCTATAAGATGCAAGCTTTACTCAAACAACACATCATGTAAAGATGCGAGGTTTCATCTAACAAACGATATAGCATTGTTTACCTTAGTTGCTACATATGATCAGAAGTCATAGAATAGTCTTTGATGGTCTTAAAATATTTTTTAATATCTAAGTTTTAAAAGCTATATTGCATCTTCCTTAACTTCTTTTAGCTTTTTTTTCCTATAAATATTCCTTAAGAATCTTATTAAATTTTTTCTTTATCATTCTTCTTGTATTTATTTATTCTTCATCTTCAATAAGATCTTTTTTACACTAATTTATATAATTGAGGAAGTGTTCATACATCTTTTTTCTAGATCCTCAAACTTGTAAAATTTGTAAAATATTGGTTGAGATCATCTCGATTTACCATTCATACACTAGCTTGCCAAGCCCAAAGGTTAAAATGTTATAGAGTCTCAAAAAGGAAAAAGAGACTAATTCATCCCTTTCTTTTTGGAGACATTATAGTAATTATTTTATAAAGATGATGTTAATTGAGAATAGAGGCATATGTCTTTATGAATATTGTTTTGTAGTCTTTTGAGATAAATTCTTTGTGTGTTTTATAATATGATTCATGGAAATTTTGTACAAATATATTCTAAATATATTGATGCTTAAAGATACTAGTCCTATTATTGAAGAATGCATTTCCTTCTTCTCTTCTTGAATTGTAAATATAGAAACAACAAAAATATAACTTTGGTTGTATTTGATTTCATGATCAATTAGCTCGTTTAAGAATTTTCTTTTAGAACATTGCTAAAATCACATATTACCTTACTTATAAAACTAAATGTTTAATGTTATTTGTTATTTTTAGGTTTAATTCGAGCAAATTGTTTCGTACCAAATATATGTTATTTCGAAAATAGAACACAAATCTCTTATGACTTTGATTATGCTTTTATCAATCATTAACTAATTAAACAAATTAATGGATCATCTACCATATAACAACAACACTTAAAAGGTTTTAATTTATATAACTATAATTCTGCTCAAAAATACATTTTAGAAAGTTCACAACTAGTTCAAAGATTAACACAATTACATATTCATATTTTTTTTAATATCAAAACTTTCCTCTGAAATACTATGATGCATCTAGAAACTTTCCTCTAAAATACTATGATACATGTAAGGCCCAATTTTATTTTTCTGCCCTAATGTTAGAGAGTTGGCCTTAATCTGTTGGGCCTAAGGGCTGGCCGATAGGGTGCTAGGCCCCTAAAGCTACTAGGGTTTCCCCATTCAGTGTCATTCTTGCAAACAAAACCTAAAACGTTGCCCCTCTTCCTTTTAGAACGCTCTGCTAGGGTTTAACTCCGATCTTGGCCAACTTTGCTCGAGCTCAGTTTTGCTTTTTCCGCTCTATGTAAGTGATTCTCAAGCTCGTACATGTACTCCCTAAAGCTTGTTTTCGTGTTCTTCCATTTAGGGTTCCATAGTAACTCTGTTCTTTTACTGCCGCGCTGTTCTTCCAGTTTTTAAGACTATTTCTGGAGCTGTTGCACTCCGTAGTTGGTGTCGAAGTCTCGTATAAGCCCTTTTCCAGGTAAGGGAAGCTAGGGTTTATAGTTATTTGCATTTTTGTATGCTTTATGAGTTTGAATCATATGCGTGAAGTATGCTCATGGTTTGATTGCTTGATATTGGTGAAAGCATGATTTTTTTGGTGTTATTTATGCGTTTTCACGAGTGAATAGTGGTGAGCATTGTCTTTCTCGCCCAGGCAAGACTAGCAGAGGCTCGCCCAAGTTTTTTCCGTGCAACTGTCACTCAGGCGACTAACTTCCATTTTTTAGCGAGGTGTGATCTCGCCTAGGCGAGAAGGGACTCGCTTGAGCGAGAATCCGCAGGGGCTACTGTTCCACTACTCGAACTCTCACCTAGGCGAGGAGAGGCTCGCCTAAGTGAGAGGATCTCTCTCGCCTGAGCGAGACTGGGGGCCAGGTTTTGGTACTTTTGTTGAATGGTTCACTGATATGTTGCTTACTTGTCTGATCAAAATGTTTTACTAAAAGGTTTGAGGTATGATGTCATGATTAATATATGAGGTTGAGATGGAAATGGTATGTTGCTTTAATGTGTATGAATTGGAAAGCATGAGGGTTAGGATTGGTTGTTTACACATGATAGTAGTATTATGAGAACTTTCTGATTGGTTGGTGAAATATGTACAAAGCATGAGTAGGGCGTAATTCCATGACTCTTGTAGTGAGAGCTCATGGTGGTGCCTCATCTGTAGGACGTAATCCCATGGATCTCCTTAGGGAGAGTCATTGGTGGTGCCTCACTTATTGGACTTAATTCCATGAACCTCGTGGTGAGAGTTCATGGTGGTGCCTCAACTTAAGGACGTAATCCCACGCGAGTATCGTGGTGGTGCCTCAACCTCAGGACGTAATCCAACGCAAGTATTGTGGTGGTGCCTCAAAGCAAGGACGTAATTCCATGAAGGCCACGTGGTGGTGCTTCATGTAAGGGTGTAATTCTGCGAAGGCCTCGTGGTGACGCCTCACTACTAGGACGTAATTCCACAGTCTCGTGGTGGTACCTCATTTTACGTATCCAGATGGTCAAGTCTTGGGGTCTTAGATGATTTGGTAATCCATGTGTGAATCTCTGTTATTTATGTTGACTCTGAAACTGCATGTTGACTGTTATGATATAAGATTTCTTTACACTAGCTTACCCTTTCGCTTGCTTGTATGTTGTGTGTGGCTTTCTCTATTGCGATGATCATTAATTTCATTGATGTGAGCATATGTTAGAATCTCTAGCAGTGGTAATGATAGTAGAGACGCTGCAGCTGAGGGTTAGACGGGTTTTTGGGCTCACTATGGAGCCTACAGCTGAAAGAGACCTAATAGTTTATGATTCTCTTGTTTTGGACAAGACCTTGTACTACCTTTAGAACTATTTCACTTTGTTTTAGGCAGTGTGGTGCCTCTTCTCTTTTGTTATGGATATGTTTGGTGTATTGTGTACCTTCATGTCCCAAACTCCGTACTCTCTGAATATTCATGTATGCGACGTTTTATTAAATTGGTTTTATCTATTTAATTGGGACGTTACATTAGACAATTTGCGTCTTAGTAATCTCTCCCTCTTTTATGGTGACAAATATTATATTTCTTAAATTTATCATAGCAAATATATATATATATATATATATATATATATATATATATATATATATATATATATATAGATAAACATGTAAAGCAAGTATATCAACATATAGAAAGCTTTACAAAATATAACAAATATTAGAGTAAAAAGATAGACTATGGAAGACACAAAGATGCATAAGACAAAGGATATTGAATATGAGGATGAAAACAATTTTCCAAGCACCTTATATGTTATGCTTAAACATTTTCTCTCCCTTTTGTTATAAAAAAAAAGGTTTGAAAAGAATTCTATATAACCACTATTGCAATTGTGGTGGTGAAGGATTGGATGATTACGATGGTGGGGCATCAATTTGAGTAAGAGGTGAGATGGAAGTTTGGGCAATGAAAACACATAGGATGGGTTTCGCTGTCATATGATAAATTTTTACTCTAAAAGGTAATCTAGAGTTGGTATTGTTGATGGGATGAAGGAATGATTGAGTAGGCTATGTTAAAAAAGGGAAGCTTTTACAGTTAATAAATGTGTTGATATGCATTGAGTATGTATGTTGGTGTTAAACATAATTTGGATGAATTAAAATCTTATTTTAAGATAATACGTACATTCACTATTTTATATGTGTTATAAACCGCTCATGTAAACTCTGGGTTTGAATAATGTGTTGCGTGTCTTAGCAAAAGGTGAGCTAAGTGTGAGTAGTCTTGTGTGGACAGTGGTATGTGGTGGACTTTGTAAGTCTCTATGTGAGCATGAGAGAACTATGTAAGTCTCTATGTGAGCATGAGTTTTAGCTTTATATGAGTGAATGGCTGGAAAACTTTGTGTGGGTGGACAACTAGTAATCCTATGTGAGGTGAAATATATGTTAAGCTCTATGATAGAAAATGTCTAGAAGCTTTGTGTGAGCAAGACAGTGGATAGGCTTTGTGTGAATGAAAGGTTGAAAACTATGTTTAAGTGTAGCAATTTCACAATTTCACATAAATAGGATATAGGACAACTCTGTGTGAGGTGGCAATTTTGTGTGAGCTTGTGGTGATTCTGTATGAACTTGTGATTCAGTGTGAGTATGAGAGCTAGTGCTGAGACAATGTTTGTGGTGTTATTGTGTCAGTGTGCTAGAAGTTGGGTAAATTATGTGGATAAATTGTGATAATAAAGTATATCATGCAGTTTTAAACTGTAGGTTATGTGTTTTATGCTAGTTGTTGTGTTTGTGTTTGACTGTACTAATCATGATTTATCATGGGAGTAGATAATAATATAAGTGTTGATGAAAATGCACAACAATAAGGAGTGTTATGTGACAGTTCTTGGAAGAGTAATTTTCTTAATTCTTTTTAGTATTTTCAGACAAAAAGGTTCTTTTCATTCGTATACATTTCGTTAAGATAACACTTTTATTCTTTTAACAATGAGACATGTATTTCTTTTATTACTTGGTGAATTAAATTCATTTTTTGTTTGTGTTTAAACACCGGTATGAAAGTAATATGTGTTATGGTTTTTTATATAAATGTTAGACGGTATGAGTTTTAATTAGAGCTGTCAAAATAGGTTAGAACCCGCGAGCTAATCCGACTCAAAATGGGTTAGATTTTAATTAGAAATATAATCTAGTTTTGACTCAAAAATAATAAAAAAATGTATTTTTTTTAATTAAGTGAACCTATGAGTCAACCTGTTTAACCCACCAATCCGCGGTGGGTTGGGTCGGGTTGGAATTGTTTTAACTCTCTAATAAGTAAGTCGGGTTAGGTTGACTCACTAAGTGATCAACCTGTGGTGGATCAGACCGGATTACCCGTTTTGACAGCTCTAATTTTAATATCATCCTAATAGAGGTGTTACAAATGACATCCATGATAATCTATATGAGTTTTAAACTATAGGTTCTATTCAATTTGCTGTTCTTAGACAAGATACTTTATTTAAAGATTAACAATGTTAATTATAGACTTAAACTTATAGTTTTGAAAATAAAATTTGGAATCACTTTCATCGAGTTAAATAATTTTGGTAAAACTTAGCTATGGATTGATAATGAAGAGAGCAAAATACTTCGGAAGAAAAATTTCTCCCTTATAGCTTTTAGAATTCTCAACAAGCTTAGAATTAGAAAAAGTGAGGAGGTTTTTTTCCCAACATTAAGAAGTTGAACCGGATTTATTTTAAATCGCAAGGCACATAAAAACTTTATTTAATATATCTGGTTTATATCAATGAACCTCTCTACATATATCTTTCTATCTCCCTCTCTATACATATAAAAAAGAGTGTTGAAAAAACTATAGCCACTAATTATAAACCATGGTCCGAAGTATTTTTGGTTATATAGATATAAAAAGGAAAATGAGGTTTTAACAATTGTTTTTTGACAAAGTTGATAAATTTTCTATAAATAGGATTAAAGTAGATTAATTTTTTATTTTTTAATTAAAAAGAAGTAATAAAAATAGTAATTTTTCACCTTATTTAGTAGTTTGACAAATTTTGTTTAAAAAAACTTTGTTAATGTGTCATTTACCATATAAAAACTACTACACCACTGACCTTTGATAAGTAGTATTAACATGTAAGAAGTTGTCAATTTTTGTTTAAACTCTTGAAAATTGTTTCCACATTCTTGACTCCAACCAAAATTGTATTTTTTCTAGTAAATTCTTAACTATTTATTGGAGAATATATTAACATATATTTTTAAATTTAAAACAATGAAAAAACGCATTCAAAATGATAATATATGAAACTTTATATATATTACAATCTTACCCTATATAAGACAAAAGAGGTCTTAGACTAGTGAAACAATATAAAACAGGGTATTATAATTATATTGAATACTTATATGCATAAATTAATGTCAAATATAAAATTATAGAGTGCCAAACAATAAATATAGAACTATGTTATTCTTCTTTTACAATATATTTTTTCTTTTTTAATAAACTCGGTTGTAGGATATTACCTTTATCCACTCATTCATGTTGTAAATAGAAATATCATAATCGGTTTAAATGTGTGAATTAATCTGATTCATCATCGTCGGTTGGATTAAAAAAAAGTAAACTCAAATAATTTAATAATTTACTTTGAATGTATTGCTATCCATATATAAATTAAATTAAAAAATGAAATATTTTATAAGAAAGAAAACACACCTAACTTAGTACGTAATGAATTGAGTTAGATTATAAAATTTTCAATTTATCAAAATATAAATTAATTAAATTAATTTACTTTTAATTTAACTATGTAGTGAATCTGAATAACCTATTTTGACATTTTTAAACAAATTAAAGTATATGATAAATAAATTTTAAAATAATTATGATAAAAATCAATAAATGTATACATTTTTTAACTAAATAAAATATATAAACTTTTTTAACACTGTAAAGACATTTAAATGATACACATTTTAAACTTGGCCGTTACTCTTCTTTTTCTCTTTGTTCTTTTTCGGGATTTTTTTGTGGTGCGCTTCAGCGTTTGGTTCCCATTTCAAGTTTTCGCGCTAAAGTTGATCTTCTACTCTTCTCTGAAATTCAACGCTTCTCTCGTTCCTTCTTCAATTTCTCGAGCAATTTTGTTAGGTACTGCATTCTTGAACCTTTGCAATTGCTCTTGTTATTCCACGACGTTTTTTTCTTGATGGAAAAGAAAGTTCTGCAGAACTTTTACATATTTATAGCTTGAGTTTTCGAAAATTTTGAAAAATGAAACATAAGCTGAATTTTTTACTCGTTTAATAAAGTCACGGATTTGGTTCTGCTGGCTATTTCGGTCACGGTTTTATCTATTGTAAATGAATTTAGTTTAAGTTAATTCATTATTTGCATTTGAAATTCTGATTATGGGAGTTAGCGTGTAACTGAAACTTCTTTTGTGCTACCAATTATGAATGAAAATGTGATGCATGGTCAATTGAGTTGTTGAAGTGATTGTTTTTTGCATATTCTACCTCTACATCTAGGTCATTTAATCCTGTTCTGCTCCCCATTTGTTTGTGAATTTTACAGTAATCGGTGAAAGATTTGTTGATGGTGCAAAGGTGTGTATATTCATTGGATTTTTCACTGTTTTGCTCTCTTTTTCCTCACTTTTGATGATGGCGCATAAGCATTATGAAGTCCTTTTGTCATTACTCATCAGTCAAGTTTCCATCTTTCTTTGTGAAACTGCAATTATGTAATGAGTTTATAAAACTTTATTGGAAGTTGAAGGTGCTGATTAGAGGATAGTGACAAATAAGTTAATGAGAAAGTGAGAGCAGCTGTTAGCAGTCTGTGTGTGAATGGGTTAGTGCGTGCGAACAGAGGAAGGGTTAATGTTTAGTCAGTTAGGAGTTAGGACTGTGAATTGGAATTAGTTAGTTTATACAACTAAGTAGTCCTTCTAGGTTTTCAAGTATGCTGTTGAAATTCTATACACAATCCTTTGTTCGTCAGATCTTTGTTAGAGAAGCATCAGGTATTGAACTGAATCATCGTTGAAAAATTTCTGCCTTGTATGATTCAAATATTTAGTGTTTATGGATAAGTAGTTTTTTATGTGCTTATTGTATAATAACTAATCTACGGGTTTAGTATTGACCTACTCAGAGTCCAACTCTTTTTGCTTTCAACTTGTTATTTTTAGTTAAGAAACTGGTAGCTTCTTTAGTTGTAGGACGATTGCATTGATGTTATTGTTATCGTAGTGATTATGTTTTGGTAGATTACACTTGCCGTTGCACATCCGCTAGCTACTTTTCCTTTTTCTGCCTTTAAGTAAAGCCTAGTCTTATCAATCCATGAAGAAACCTGATGTACTGTTTTGTCTTGCAGTTATTTTAATTCGACCCTTGGACATTTATGGTTAATATCCGACGGCTGAAATGAGATGCAATGCATGCTGGCGAGAATTAGAAGGGCGAGCCATTTCCACAACCTGTGGTCACCTATTATGTATCCACATACAAACAGTTTTGACGTTGTGTTCCTCCTTTTTAGTAAAATATGATCAACTTAGTGCATATTAAATTAGGTTGATTTTCTGCATGTTTTATCATTGAAATGATTATTAGTTTTTATTTATGTGGTTTCCTTAACAATGTTAAAAGGCACAGATGATGCCAATAAGATATTAAGCAATGATGGAGCATGTCCTATATGTGATCAAGTCCTTTCTAAGAGGTGAGGATATGATAGGGATCTGTTTGATCATACACGTGATTTCGTTCCTTACCTGAAATGATACTGATTATAACGGTCAATAAATGGAACGAATCATCCCTCAACAATCTATACTTTAAGCTTCATGGAAATAATGTTTGATTATAGGAGTTGTGCTGATTATTTAATTTTGTTCTACATTATAAGCTTTCAATTTTAAGTTTCATGGAAATGGTGCTGATGTAAGCGCTCATTTGGTAGCAGTAACACCCCCCTAACAGTTAGTACCTATAATTGTGCCGAAATTTGATGCTCTGTCTTCATTTTTAGATTTTGAGTTGTCAATTTTAAGCCTCATGGATGACGTCTTGTCTAAGTTATATGTTTCTCCTCTTGTCAGTCTCATGAAACCTGTGGATGTCAATCCCAATGATGAATGGGTCAATGTAAGTAAATATTCTCTTGTGCAATACTAACTACATATTACATAAACCTAAGATACTCTGTAATTTACTGAATTTCACGACCCCATCTCTTCTTTTTCTTTATTCTCACTAGCTTTGTCGCCAATTATTGTGATGTTTTATGTTGCAGATGGCCATGGCAGGAGTATCTCCTCAGATATGTATCCTTTATGTCTATTGTGTAGAGGTAGAACTGCGTAGAAATAGAAAACTATGGTTGTATGGTATATCCCTCTGAACTATCTAGCAAATGAAGTGCATATTCTGAAACTCTAGAAATTAAGAGGGTACATTGGACCTTGCGTGTTTACCTGAGCCAATTCAGTAATGAAAAGTGCATATAGAAGTGTGATGTTCTACATTGGGCAAAAAGAACTGGAGATGCAGTTTAAGATGAACAAGATTGTTGCTCAATGCCGGCAGAAATGTGAGATGATGCAAGAGAAGTTTACAGAAAAACTAGAGCAGGTGCACACTGCTTACCAAAAGATGGCTAAGAAGTGTCAGATTATGCAACAGGAAATTGAGAGCTTAACCAAGGACAATCAAGAACTTCAGGAAAAATTTGCTGAAAAATCCAGGTCAGTGTTGATTGCATTTCCTCTTCTACAAATTTATATGTCGTTATTAGTTCCTTAAATCAATTTCAATTTCAGGCAGAAGAGAAAATTGGATGAAATGTATGACCAGCTGAGGAATGAGTTTGACTCAGTGAAGCGATCTGCCATACAGCCTGCAAACAACTATTATTCCAGAAATGAGCACGACTTGTTCTCTAACCCGCCGAACATGATTGATGACAGAGAAATTGGTAGAAAAGGTAACCCTTTGCTTTCAATAGACAGAGGATACTTCTTTTCAGTTAGAAAGGATTTTTTGTTATGTTCAAGTTTCACATAACTATAAAACCAAATAAAGTATGATTTATTTAGGGTTTGTTTGATTAAACTTGTCTATCAATACAAGGAGTTTAAAAAGAAATTAAACACTTATATAAGAAACTTCTACAAAAGTACGATACAAAATTAATTTTAAAAAAAATTAACATAAGAAACTTCTACAAAAGTAACTTATATAAGTTAATTTTAATTTATGAAAAAATTTGTTGTCTTTCCTTTTTATTTTCTTGTAATTGAAAACATGCCCTTAAATAATGTAATGAAAGCAATGAAGAAAATGACATCAAATTACTACTACAACCTCTGCCACCATAGTCAGTCATAACCCCATCATCATTACAATTACCACCATTAACATTGTTGTAACTCTCATCGCCACGACGGTAATGGAGCAACAATGAAAATTATGGGGTCATGGACTGTGTTTGATCTTGTTTCTGCTTAGATGTTTCCAAAAGTAGAATAACTTATTTGTTGCAGGTGGGCCGGTATTCACTCCTGCCACTCCAGGACCAAGAGATGATGTCTGGCCAGGAAGGCAGAATAGCAATAACTCCGGTCCCTTTGACCTCTCCGTTGTCTCACCGGCAAAACAAACGGCCATCGCAGGGGACGCTGGTAACAGAAGGGCTGGTGCTCATCCTTTTGGACCAGGTGCTACTAATAATCCATCCATGACTTTGAGGAACATGATACTATCTCCAATAAAGAGGCCTCAACTCTCACGTAACCGCCCTCAATTATTCACGTAAGGAGTAAACTCAACTCTGTTAATTTACTTCTGCTGTACATTCTTAATCTTGTTATATTTTGTTGTTTCAGATTGTAGGCTCAAAGGAGGCCAACCTTCTGTAATACCAGTTAAGCTTTTTCCTTTGGTTCTGGCTTTATTTTCCTTTCATATTTTCTTCTTTTTTAATCCCTTGGTTGTTTTCCTTTGGCAGGAAAAACAAATCTAGTGTTTGCACAAATCAATTCGTGGCTGCATAACGTGCTATGATATTTTAAAGTTCTCTCTCTAGTTCTGACCTTCAAAACTCTTATAGATGTAGAGCTGCTAACATGAACACTTTATATATCATGTAAGTTCCCTAGTTTCAATCTGTAGATGCATATTTTCCCAGCGTATTATGGTGTGATTGGAGGACACTCAAAAGTGAATACCCTTAAAACTAAGTATGAATCCGAGCAAAGAATGAAAGAGGGAGTCTTCTTTTATGCCTTTCATTTTTGCGTCCAATTTCATGGATTAATAAACTATTGAAATGGAGAATTATTAACATGGACATTTTGAAGTTTCAAAAAAGCTGTGTTCACATGGTGAGAGAGACTTGTATGCCACATGGAAATGTGAACTTGTGTCGATCTATATCCGTGTGTCAGCAGGCAAATTTTGTTTCCAGTTATCAGAATTTATTTTCCACCAGACAATCAGTGTGAAAAGTATTATGTCGGAATGGATAATTGTAATTGTTGTAACAATCCTATTTAGTAGTAACGTTACCACTAACCATGCATCTAGTCACCATAAAACCAGATCATATAAATATATATAAGATTACTTTACGATCCTTCAATAAAATAATATTTTTCTATATACATGATTATTGAGAGGAATATAAACTACACATGCCTACATATCCAAAATATTTATACTATTATAAATCCTCTCAACTGTTCATTGTTAAGAATTCTCACCTACACGATCCTATGTTTCTATGTAAGACACGATTATAGAAGATAGAAACGTAACCACAAATTAAGGTAAGTATATTTAAAAATTTCAAGATCTTATAATAATTTCAACAATTTAACATATATCAAATCTTAATTAAATTAACCATTTTATCTACTTTACACAACTATCTTGACTGGCATTGTATCACTATTTCTGGAAAATTTGTTCGTTAAATTGAACAGATTTTCCACTTATCATATAGACACTCAATAGAGTTTGGCAAAATTGCCCAAGCTCTACTTGGCCCAATATATTAGGATCTAAATTATCAATTCAGTATAGTATACTAGAATGGTTCTCTTTCACACTAAATCTTGCTATAGGAATTTGCATCGACTCTTTTCAATACATATCTTAAACCACACAACATAGCATTTCCTACTTGAAAATACTTCATACATATCACATACACAAATATTTAATATCTTAGTAGATTCTAGCCATTACTTAAGCTCTACCCAAGCTATCACACTTTTCTAACTAATAGAATCTCGTTTTCCTTTTCAAAATCTTCCCCTCTCGCCAAGCGAACTCTCTAACTCAATCATCAAAAGCAATTGGGAGTTTTCCAATTCATCATGTTCACCCAACAACCCCTCTTACTGGCCTAACGACTACCTCCAAGAGGTACACTCGTCCAGCGAATCTTTGGGTAATTTAGCAACCAATTCACTAGGAGTCTTTGGATTTTGTTAAATAAAATTTCGCTTAGTGGGAACTTTCTCGTCTAGCAACCATCCATTAAGTGAAAAGCTCACATTTTCGCCTAATGACCCTAAATCACATTGAGCTACAAGATTTTTCAAAATAATTATTGTATTGTAACAATTTTACTTGCTCAATGACTAAGCCCCTAAGAGCCCATTTTTACTTGGCTCACTTAACGAACTATGGCTCACTCAACAAGTGGATTGTTTGGACATCACATGAAAACCTAAAATACCCCACATGCAAATCCTTACTATTTTAATTTATTTCAAAAAATTTAAAATAATTTACATACAATTAATATATTTTAATATAGTATAATTACTTATAACAATACCTAAATCAATTTTAACTTTCTAAAATTAGTATATAAAATAATTTTAAGTCAAAAGGTTAAGGTTTGTGGTGTTTAAGCCGAGCAACATCACCCAAATGTACCACTCTACTTCCAGGGTGTTTCCCAATGCCAAGATTTGGGTTTCCAGAAGCAACACTAACTATGTCTACAAAGATATGGAGAATAGTATCAACTTAAGTGTAAAACAAATAAAACATACGCTTTAGGTCTAATAAAAAGCCTCAATTAAGTATTAATATTCCTCTATTAAATTAATTATGAAATTATGTTTAAGAAAAAAAAGTCCTAAAAAAACTTTATTTAGTATTAATATAACCTTATTAAATTAATGATAAAATTATGTTTAAGATAAAAAAAAAGGCCTAAAAAAATTTGGTACTAATATACCTCTATTAAATTAATTATAATTTTATGTTTGAGAATAAAATTTAATTAAATTATTATTAGTGTCTGCTAATTTGTATTGGTATTAAAAATGATATTTAATAAGTTAAAACTTTTTTTTAATAAATTATAATTTTTTTTTAGAAAAAAATAATGATTAGTTATCTTTATTCTTTTATAATCAATTTTGATTTTATTTACTTCTTTTATATATCTACGTGTGAATTCAATTTGATTCTATTTTCTTGTTTTATTTTTATGTAACTTTAATTATGATTCTATTTTTTTCATTTTTCTTTTATCTTCATGTCACTTCAATTTTAATTATATTTTCTCATTTTATCTTCTTGTGACTTCAATTTTGATTTTATTTTTTTCTTTTATCTCAATGTGATTTCTCATCTACTAATTTCACTTTTTGTTTCTTCAATTTTGATTTTATTTTCTTCTTCTATCTCAATGTGATTTCTCATCTACTAATTTCACTTTTTGTTTCTCATTGCTTTCTCCTATTATAGAGTTCTTCTTTTGAGAGTTTTGACCGATTTCAATTCTTGAATCTCATGTTACCCGTGTGTACCAATTTTTTTATTATCATTTCTAGTTAGTGTGTTTTTATTTATATTTGTGTTGATGTTGTTTTATTCTATTCATTGAATTTGTATTAGGGAAATACGTTCCTTTTACCTGTTTTTTGTTTAGAGATTAGGGTTTAGAGTTATTTATGAGAAGAACAATAATTTTTTTAATTGTTTTATTGATGATTAATATAAAAATAAACTTTCCAAGTTTATAAAAAAAATTGAGTGAAGACTTGAGGAAGAGAAAAGGACTTAAGACTTCAAGATACTACAAGTCTAGGATCGAGTTTATTATTATTTTAACTCATTCTTTTTATATACTTATTTTTAGTAGTTTTTATATATTATAATTTCTAACTTCATATATGTTAACTATAAAATTTGAATTAGGCTATTCAAAAATCAAAACAAAAAGAAAAAAGTTAAAACTTTAATTACATTACAAAAAGGAGCTATGAATAAATTTAGATTTAATTAGTCGAATGGTACCCACTTTCGTTCGAAAGTTTTAGTTTAGTACTCGCTTTTAAAAAAGTTTCAATTTCGTCCCAACTTCTGAAAAAATGTTTCAATTAGGTCCTTTCAAAAAAAAATATTAACGTGTTAAAGGCGTGTCACGTGACAACCTCTTTTTTTTTAAATTTTTTTTAATTTTTTTTTAATTTTTTTAATTTTTAACTTTTTTTAATTTTTAATTTTTTTTAATTTTTAAATTTTTTTCTGAATTGATTTTTTTTGCCACGTGTCATATCCTTTGTTATTAAAAAATGACTTACAAAATTAAATATTCATATTTATATTAAAATTTAGTGGTAAAAATCATGAAAACATGGGTTAACAATTAAGAAAAAATATAATATGTTATGACGTCATTTTTAATAAAAAAATAGGTTAAAATACTCCCTTGGTCCATGTTTTTGTTGAAAATTTTCAAATAGGTCCTAAGATTTTTTTTAGTCTCAATTAGGTCCATATTTTTGAAAATGTGTAGCAATCAGGCCCATTCCGTTAGTTTAGAGTTAACGATGTTAAGGATATGTCACGTGTCAGCTTCTCATTTTTTTGAATTTTTTAATTTTTTTTAATTTTTTTTTAGTTTTTTTTTAATTTTTTTAATTTTTTTAAATTTTTTAATTTTTTTTAATTTTTTAATTTTTTTTTTGAAAATTATTCATGCCACGTGTCACATCAATATTGTGCCACGTGTCAAGTCAGTAAGGTGACACGTGTCAAGTCATTGTTTGA
>Ga0209589_1008635_pt1 | contig 15805 bp, 7 predicted proteins | sample CowpeawhiteBW_FD_187525 | JGI IMG/M metagenome (GOLD analysis project Ga0209589, IMG submission 187525) | Root nodule microbial communities of legume samples collected from California USA - Cow pea white BW (SPAdes) (version 2) | ecosystem: Host-associated > Plants > Roots > Nodule | place: USA... | reverse complement strand
TTTCAAAACATCGAATAACCAAGCCGAGTACGAAGCTATCCTCGCCGGCCTTTCCCTAGCCCGTGAAGTCGGCGTCAAGAAGTTAACATGCAAAACCGACTCCAAACTCACTGTAGGTCATCTAAACGACGAATTCCAAATCAAAGACCCATCCTTCAACAATATTACCACCTAGTCCGTGCGATTATTCAATCCGCCTTTGAACAAGTCCGCGTCGAACACATCCCCAGAACCGACAACGTCAGGGCCGACATCCTTTCCAAATTATCCAGTACCAAACTCAACAACCGTAATCGATCCCTACTACAGCAAACACTATCCACACCTTCCATCACACACACTTGCCAAACGATAACCCACACCCCATCAAATAACATCACCCCCACCCAAACCCAGAACTGGACCACCCCTTACATTCAATACCTCAAAACCGGCAACCCCCCCTCGACGCAGACAAAACTTGGCTGGTCAAGGCCGCCAGGTACACTATGGTAGGCGACGACCTCTACAAACGCGAGTACGGCCAACCCCTACTTAAGTGTGTCACGGCAGAGCAAGCCCAATACATCATCAAAGAACTACACGAAGGAATTTGTGGTTATCATTCAGGCGCACGCACCATGGCCACAAGAGTTCTCAGAGCCGGATACTTCTGGCCCACGATAGGTTTTAGGTCAAAATGAACACGATGATCTCACATGAGCTATGTGATTTTGATGATAATAGAATTTAATGGAGAATTGGAATTGGGTGATAAAAACTAGTTGAAAAAAGTTTCGTACCAAAATTCAACTCATGTAAAGAGAGTTATGCGATTCTAGCGTGGTTCCTTTTCTACCATTTTTTAATAATTCCTTCGGAACCAAAACTACATAAATTTAGGCCTATCATCTCGTGCAAACTAAAAATAGACTTATAGGATACTGAAAAAATGTGTGGACTTTAGTTTCGCTTGAAAATATCAAATTATTTGAAAGTGGTGTCGTTTTCAAGTTTTGGGTTGAAAGGACTTGAGAATGGGTAGTTTTCAATGATGAATACAAATTTGGGGGGTTTCTTCCTGCACTCCCAATATTTCTTCTGCACCTCCAACGATTCATACTCTTCCATTTATGCTCTTGAAAAATTAAATAGATAAAAAAAAATTAATTAGGTAAACGTAATAATTAAACAATTATGAAGTGACAGAGGTAGTTGGCTGACTGAATTAATTGACAGTAGTGTTTGTATATGTACCGTTGCACCCCCTCTTCTTTCACTTTCACTTCCACTTGCAGTTTTTCACTTTCACTTCCCCCAACGGTAAAAGAACTTTTGTTGCTTGTTGAAGTGTGAATTTTGCAATTCAGGGTCCACTGATATTTCACCACTTTGCTTCATTTCTTCTTAGAAAAAAAGGTATGCATAAGTTTATATTTGATAAGTTTATGTTTGAGGTAAATGTCAGGTGAAAAAAAAAAGAGTTGGGTTTTTAATGTTCTACGCAACGCATGTTACAGAAGTTATTTTTCATCCAATTAGCCATATACGGAAGTCGACTTCTGTAAGATAATAAAAAATCCTACTTCCGAAAGTGGACATTCGGAGGTGTCTGTGTAAAATGGAAGTGGACTTCCTTTACAAAAATGAAGTTTTTTTTTTCATATATGGAAGTCGACTTCCGAAACACAATGAAAAAATTCCAACTTTTGGAAGTGGACATCTGGAAGTTTCCGTGTAAAATGGAAGTGGACTCCCATTACGGAAGTGAAGTTTTTTCTCGAGTCTTACGGAAGTGGACTTCCGGTCAAGGAAGTTAATTTTTCGCAATTATGGAAGTGGACTTCCAAACATAAAATTTAACGGATGTCAATTTCCGGTGAGTAGATTTTTTTTCTTCCAAAAGTGGTAAGTTGCTTTTGTGTCTTCGGATGTTGTAGCATATATTTTGTTTTTTCTTTTTCTTCTTGATGCATGAAGCTAAGATAACATAAGATAACATGGTTTTTCTTTTCTTTTTCCACTTTCGTAAAAGGTTTTCCTGGTAATGTAGATAAACTAAGTGATTTTTTTTTTATTTTATAATTTTGTTAGAGTTTGAGTAATAGCTTATGTTTTATTTATTATTTATTTAATTTTCATTTGCATGAATATTTATTTTTTGTTTATATATTTTTTATTGTTATATTATTGTGTGTTTTAATTATTATTTGTTTAAGTTTACTCTTTATTTATTTATTGTTTTTATTATATTTTTGAATGAATATTTTTATTTTTTATTGATTTAATTTTATTTATTTTGATTTTTTATGGTTTACTTTTTATGTATGTATATTTTATTTTTTTATATTTATTTTATTGTTGGAGGAATATTTTAATTTTGTTTTTAATTTTTTTTTATTTTGAAAAAATTGGTATTGATTACTAATGTTACTAATTAAAAATAAAGTTATTCAAAAAATATAATTAATTAAAATTATCCAAGATTATAAATAATTATAATTATAATTTTTCAAAATAATAATTAATTATTATTATTATTATTAAAAATTATAATTTATTATTATTATTATTCAAAATTATAATTTACTATTATTATTGTTATTATTATTTAAAATTATAATTAATTATAAATAAAATTAATCAATATTTTAATTAATTAAATTTAATTTAATTCAAATTAAAATAAATTTAGAATAAATTTGTTAAAAATTAAAGTTATATAAAATTATATTTACTCAACAATAGAATTAATTAAAATTAAAATTAAAGTTATTAAAAATCGTAAATAATTAAAATTTTAATTATTCTAAATTATAATTAATTAAAGTTATAATTAATTTAAATTGTAATTAATTAATATCAAAAATTATTTACATTAAAATTAAGTACAGAAAAAGTTACAACTTAACCTAGAAAAATTACATAACAATAATGATAAAATAACAAATATTAAAAAAGATATATTGAAAAAAAAAACAATCGGAAGTCGACATTCAGAATCCAATATCTACGGAAATTGACTTCCGGTGATATTTTTTGCGCACCTCAACTTCCGAGCACAAGTCACTAAATCACTCATCTCTTTTTGTAGAAGTCACTTCCAATTACGGAAGTCATTTTCAACTATGAAAGTCAACAACTAAAATCACAAAAGTCACACCTACGGAAGTCAGTTTTAATTACGAAAGGCGACTTTCGGTCATGACATTTTCATGCTATTCACATTGATCTACGGAAGTCCACTTCCGAAACTTGTTTTTGTCTATGGAAGTCCACTTTCGTCATTTTATGGCTTACGAAAGTTGACTTTCGTAATTAAATCACTTGCGGAAGTCGACATCCGGTTTGTGGTTTATGTTTTACTCACAAATCTATACTCCAATCAACACAAAAAATGTTTATACCTATAGATGCATGGCAAACATGACATCAACAACACAAAAAATGAAAAACTATAAAGGAATATGATTACCTGTGTTAATGTGTTAATGTAGAGGAATGACGAAGGGAAGGGGGAAACCAGAGAAAAAAACAGTGAGGAGTGTGGCTTGGGGACGACCTTAGAGAGTGAGGAGAGTGAGGCAGAGAATTTGGGAGTAAGGTGAGGCTGGTGGCTAGATTTAGGTTTAAAGAAAGTGAAGAGTAGTTTTCATTAAATAAGAGAGATGAGAGAAATGATTGATTTAAACTTTTAAAATGGTCAAAGGACAATTTTAAATTTTAAGAAAAATTTGGAGGTGCAGAAGAAATATTGAAAGTGAAAAAAGAAAACCCCTACAAATTTTAGTGAGAGAAACTTGGCAAGTCCTTAAAACATTTGATATGTCTGAAAATGAGATTTTGGAAATTGATCTCACATAAAAAATCATTATGAGTAAAAGTCTACCTACAATTTGCCTTTTACTTTTTAATAATTTATTACAAATTTTCTGTAATAAATTTTATCAATATAAAAGTTGTACGTCATGTGTTGGCCACATCGAAAGAAAAATTTGTAGGATTCAGTGGGGCTCAGAATCACTTCCATATTGCTTGATGCAGATTACGGAAGCGAACAAGCTTTAGCCAAGGAAAGTAAGCTAAACGCTTTTTGTTGCAAATAGATCTCACCAATAACAATTCATTACATTTAAAACATTCTTTTCATTTACTATTATAATACATTTTAACCCTTTTCACCTTTGAGATAAGTGTATTTTTATTTTTTACTAATACTTGGAGTTATAAAGGCGATTTGATGAACTTATGGTGGAAGAGGCCGTAGATTTCAGTTTCACACTGATAAAATACTGATCATTAATATTTATCCATAAAAAGAAAAACTCAAAAAGTTACATCATGACTTCAAGGAAAAATCATCAAATCTAGAGCAGTCAAATTACTTAAACTTAATTTAGATAATAATTTTGTGTCTTAATGAAAAGGTTAAATTACTCTTTTAATTCTTATTTTTATTAAAAAGTATTAAATTGATTTTCTTAATTTTTTTTTATCTTAATTTGGTTATGATTTTTTTAAATTTACCACTGTTTGTGATAAACTAATAATAAAAAATAAATTAAATCACTTTTAAAAAACCAAAATCAAATTGAAAAGAAAAAAATTGGACCATTAATTTAATATTTTTTAACAAAAATAAAAATCAAATGAGTAAGATAACCTAATAAAAAAATCTCACATTCCTTTGGTTTAGTCTTTATATTTTTCATATATGTTTTCTTAACAATGAAATGCGAATTTCACTTAGATGTCAAAATTGATATTAATGCTTAACATAAAATTTTGATGACAAAATTACTAATGCATCTTTCTGTTATATATATTCTTTTATTGTACATACAAATTTTCTGGTTGAGTGTGGATGTAAAGAAAGAACCGTCCAGTTACTTCATGTTAAAGGAAAGGATAACAAAAACAATTCAACTTTATTATTTTTAAATTCAATCCACATTGATGCTGTCGTGAAATTTTTTAAGTATGTTTTTTTTTTTTAATTTATAAACGGAAAAGAAATTCATACACACAAAAGTCAGTACAAATTCCTCAAATGAAGGGTGAAAGATGCTGATATGATGACAATAAACAAATTTCAAATTAATCTTTAATGTGGCACAATAATCTGAAATCATTTAATTTCAATTCAATTCATTATTAAAAAAAACTTTGAAAAAACATAAACTATCTACTAATTATTTCAAACTTTGTTGAGAGATTCATATAACTTATCACACCTTGTCCATTCTTTATATACATCAATTTCGTTTAAGTAAAAGCATGACTTTAATTTAAATTCATCACAATTCTTATAGTATGAATCTAAATTGTTATTTTAAAAATAAAATAAATTCTTCATATTCTCTCTGCTTTTTTAACAACCATGATTAGTATTTGAATATATCCAACCAACCTTGGAATCGTTTAAAAAATAGTAAAATTGCAGTTTGGGGTCTTATCATTGGTCAAACTTAAGTTACATTTAACAAATTTGCTTTCTACTATTGCCTTATTGTTTATAGATAAATAAAATGTTACCAATAAATTTTAGAAGTATTTTACCTTCTATCTTAGGCAGATCCTAAATTAGAAAATAAAATAAAATAACTTAAGTAACCTACCAAAACTTATACTACATATTTTTTCAACTATTTAAGTTATGTCTAAATTTCATTAATATACATTTTAAAAACTAAGCGATTAATTTTGAAAAATTATATATATCATTATATGAAGACTCTTTGAAATTTTGTTTTAATGAACTTTGGGATGTAGTTTAAAAATTTTCCAAAAAACTTATTAATATCTCTTATTTTCTATTCCTACATTACCTCCGTTATTATGTATACATTATATTAATTTCTTATCTGACTAAAAGAATATTACGCTTTATACTACTAAAAACTATTATTGAAAATATAAAAAAAAAATGTAAATATCGTGACCAGTGAAAGTAACAGTTTAATGTACTTTAAATTATTAAATAATGTATTAGTTTAGGACCACATAAAAGATTGGGATTTGAGGTTTGAGAGTGAAATTGGTGGTTTGTTAGATTAATAAACATGACAACTGTTAGAAATTAAGAATCATAAATGAAGTCGACTTGCATTTATTATTTGAATTCATTTTAAATTTAATGACAAATTAAATATAAATATGATTAATATTTAAAATTTAAAATTTATATAGAAATAGATAAGTACAAGATACTTACTTTTAAATTATTAAACTACCTTTAATTTATTATATAATGTAAGAAACGTAAGTGAAGTTTCTTTTGTCTTTATAGTGTTGCCTAACTTACTTTTAGTAAACATATATATATATATATTTTTATAATTAATTAATATTTAATATTAAATACTAAAAAATATATAAATTCAAATAATACGAGAATAAGATGAATTTTTATTTTGAGAATTAGGATACAATGGATTAAGTATGTTTGTAGTTGCTCAATTTTTTGTTGTGAAATTGGAATTCTTCCTATCCGAAATTTTGATATATTTTGGTTTTTAAATTTAAAAAATGAATAAATATAATCCTTTTAGCTCAATTACATTAAAATTTTTTTGACTACCATGTCAAACAACATTTCATACTAGTATTTTAATTATTTATATATTTTAACATGTTTCTAATTTAATATTTAATCGATTCATTTTTAAAGGTTAGGAATCAAAATGTATCAAAATATATCAAAATTTTAAACATAAAAAAATTTCAATTTCATGTCAAAATTCGAAGATTAAAAACATAATTTAACCCGTATAATTATATAACTCACCTTTGAGACAGAGTCCATGGAGACAAATCCTATTTTTCTTTTACAATTCTTGTAGCGGTTGACAACTTAATTTTAGATATATTTTAATTATTAAAAAATTAATTTTATATTTACATGAAAGAAAGAGATCAAAGAAAAAAAAAAATAGACGAATGAGCAGTTTTCCCTGTCACAGAATGCGGTTTGAGATTGTATACGAGTAGTCCAAGAGAGAGATGCAGGGTTCAAGGTTCATGCAATAAGTAAATAATCAAAGAAGCTGCAACCGTATAACAAAGTGCTTCTTTTATCTGTTTGTTGTTTTGCCTCAAAGTAAAAGTCACAGTTAACAACCAAGCTACAGTTCCAATTTTCAGGCAAAATAGAGGTAAAAAAATAGGTGCTTTGGATGCTGCAACACTACTCACTCCAACTAAAAGGTTAAAACTGGTAAACTTTCTGCCCTGTTAAAATGTTTCATTCTTAGAAGTTCATAATATTGTTAGTTTCATTGTTTCTGATTATTGAACTTTTTTCTTTCAACAAATATTGGTAATAGTTAAATACTACACTTGGAGGTAAAAAAGAGGTGTAGGTCTAAGTTGCTTTTGTTCAAACTTTATCTTTACGTGTTGAATAAAAACTAAAAAGAAAAGCATGGCGTTAACAGCATTAAATATTGGATTACAATATTGTAAAGCAATACTGAACTCGGAGATTCTTTTGTATTTTTGGTTTCTTTCTTGCTTTAGGAGGAGCTGGCTCCCTCCTTTTCCTTTTCTTCCACATCTTCACACTAGCTTTTCATGTTTTCTTGGCCTCCATGTGGGTCTTGGGCTAAGAAACCATCCAACATTAGCTGCATTGCATTACGTTGCTGACAAGTTGTCTCCCTTGGACTTGTTCTGTTCATTTCAATGTGTGAAGCTCCCAAAAGGGAAGAAAATATTCATTTTTTCTTTGAGGGTGCCTTCAGTTTCTTCTCATTGCCACTGCTTTCATCATTCCACAATTCTCATTGGGAAAAGTACCCTACACAGTGATAGTCTCTTCCAACCGTTTGCTTTTTGGTTTCTGCCAGTGTTGCACAACATAACTTCTTCAGGGGTTGAGTTGAGAAGTTGATGTAGAAGTTTTGGTTTTTGTGCTTGAGTTTGGTTGCTATAGTACATTCAAGTTGATTAAGTGAATTGTAGTAGGATTGGTAGAATGGCAGGAGGTGGAGCTGCACCACAACCTAAGCAGGATGAGCACCAGCCACATCCAGTGAAAGATCAATTACCAAATGTTTCCTTCTGCATTACTAGTCCTCCTCCCTGGCGTAAGTTCACTGCTTCATTGGAACCATTTTCTTTTACTTTTTTGCTCTTTTTTGGCAAAAACATTCTGGTGTGGAATTGCTCTAACATTTCTGGTTTTCATTGCATTCATGTTTTCGTGTGTACATTCATGTTAAACAAGTTGATTGAGTTTTAGAATTTGTGTTAATGAAGCGGAGGCAATCCTACTTGGTTTCCAACATTATCTGGTGATGCTAGGAACAACTGTTCTGATTCCCAGCTCTCTTGTTCCCCAGATGGGAGGAGGAAATGTAAGAACCTGCTGGATGCTCTTATCACTTCTTAGCTTCAAAAATTGTTTTCTAAAACTATTCTACATTTCCTGTTAAGTTTTCAAAATTCTTCCCAAAGCAAATGTTATTACAACTAAAAAGCAAAACAACTGGGAGATATTTTCTCATATTCTTCATCTCTCTCAATTCCACACAATGCTCTATACATTTCACCTTTTTTTTTTCTTATTGTCTGAGCAATATTGTTTATTGCATTTTGACAATAGAAATCAAACACACTAACTTTTGAAAAAGAGAGATAGAGGAACATTTTCTAAGAAAAAATGGTTTTATTTTTATTATTGTTAGCTCATAAATCTTATAGAGGTTGCAATTTGGCTTCCTTAGGAAGAGAAAGCAAAAGTGATTCAGACTCTACTGTTTGTGGCTGGCATAAACACCTTTTTCCAAACATTCTTTGGGACTCGTTTGCCTGCAGTTATTGGGGGATCCTACACCTTTGTGCCAACAACCATTTCTATCATTCTGGCAGGTCGCTACAGTGACATTGTGAATCCTCTGGAGGTTGGTTGGTTCATTACAAACCTCGTCGTTCTTCATGTTTTTTTCTTCTTCTTTTGCTTTTTCGTCATCTATGTTTAACTGCATTGCAACAAACATGCAGAAATTTGAGAAGATAATGCGCGGAACACAGGGTGCCCTCATTGTTGCCTCAACCCTACAAATTGTTCTTGGCTTCAGTGGCCTTTGGCGCAATGTAGTGAGGTTATTGAACCTGCCCTGCCTAAAATAGTTGAACTTTGTGCTATTTCTTCTCACACTTTTCTTTTTAAGTTATGATATTCATGCAATTCGTTTACTTCAGATGCTAACTGGTGGTTTTGATTTAGTTTCTTTAGGAAAGATTTAATTCTTATATACTATTCTACACTCCTCAATTAGAGATAATAATCCTTTTTCGTCAATTATAACAACCTTTTTTTCATTTTACTTCATTCAAAAGTATCATAGACTGACCTCATTTTCAGTTATAGTTATTGACACAATTTTATCCATTCTGAAAGTTATTGATTTGTCTTGAGCTATTGAAATCATACTAATGAATAACTTTATGTACTTTTCAGGTTCTTAAGTCCTCTCTCTGCTGTTCCCTTGGTTGCTCTATCAGGCTTTGGGCTGTATGAACTGGGTTTCCCTGTGGTATGCATATTTGCCAAAAGGACTAGTTCTTGTTTCCTTTATATATTTTAAAAATTATAATGTTTGATTCCCTCTGTGTTGAATGTGGCTTTTAATCCAGCTTGCAAAGTGTGTGGAGATTGGGCTCCCAGAAATCATCATCCTAGTAGTTTTCTCACAGGTGATTAATAAGTTTATAACTTTCTGGAAGCTAATCTCTTTTTCTGTCAATTGCAGCATTATACACATTTTTTTTTTTAACATTATCCAGTGTGCCAAACACATGTCGGATTAAACTGTGTTAACATTTCATGTTTTCTTTTTCTTTCTTCACTAATTTGACATGTCTTTTGCAGTACATTCCTCATATGATGAAAGGAGAAAAACCTATCTTTGACCGCTTTGCAGTAATATTCTCAGTGGCAATTGTTTGGATTTATGCTCATCTTCTTACAGTCGGTGGAGCTTACAGAAATTCAGCTCCTAAAACTCAAATAACTTGCAGAACTGATCGTGCAGGAATCATAGGGGGTGCTCCTTGGTATCCATCTTTCGATTTTTCCAATAATAGTAGTGTACATTGCTAACTATTTGTTTGGACTATCTTAAATGATAACGAAAGAATGGGGTTTCTATTTGTCAAAACATATTTTCAGGATAAGAATCCCTTACCCTTTTCAATGGGGAGCTCCTACATTTGATGCTGGAGAAGCTTTTGCTATGATGACTGCTTCATTTGTTGCTCTAGTAGAGGTTAGTTCATTTTTATACTTCCATATATGCATTGTTTTTTCAATGTCCTTTCTATTTTCTTTTGTGTTGCACAATGATTTAGTACTGTTCTCTTACATAAAATTTACTTGTTCAACAGTCAACTGGCGCCTTCATTGCTGTGTCAAGGTACGCAAGTGCAACACCAATACCACCTTCAGTTCTTAGCCGTGGTGTTGGTTGGCAGGTAAACAGATACTAAGTGTTTTTATCTTTACTATACTACATTCTTTAATATTTTCACTTTTCTAATTTTTGATGATAGTTAATCATAGTTATTTGTGATGCATCAGGGAGTAGGAATTCTGTTATCTGGAATATTTGGCACAGGGAATGGATCATCAGTTTCTGTGTAAGATCCTAATTCAATATAGTTCCATGTTTTTGACATATGATTATCTTCCTTGTGCAAATTGTATAACATCATTGGCTTTTAATTTCCCAGAGAGAATGCAGGACTGCTAGCTTTGACACGTGTAGGTAGTAGAAGAGTTGTTCAAATATCAGCTGGATTCATGATCTTCTTCTCAATTCTTGGTGATTTTTTTAATGCTGGAAATTCTTCTGATGTGATTTGTTTCCTTTTGAACATGAACTTGAGCCTAATTATTTGTCATGAACTGTGTAGGAAAGTTTGGAGCCGTTTTTGCTTCAATTCCAGCTCCAATAGTTGCAGCTTTATACTGTCTTTTCTTTGCCTATGTAGGTAAGTATCAGTATGAATTTAAAAGAAGCAGGTTTTGTGTTATATAAACTCATTCAGCTTCATTTATTTACTCTCTTTTCTGTTTGTTCCCACAACACAGGCTCAGCAGGTCTAGGTTTCCTTCAATTTTGCAATTTAAACAGCTTTAGAACCAAATTCATCTTAGGGTTCTCCATTTTCATGGGCTTCTCCATACCACAATACTTCAATGAATACACGGCATTTAAAGGCTACGGTCCTGTACACACAAGAGCAAGATGGGTATCAACCTTTACTCCTTCATTCTCTCAAATTTGCATGCAATATCTAAGTTCTATGCACTTTGATTTTGTTTGAATAAGTTTGAGTAAAAAATGTGGTTTGATTTTGATAGTTTAATGACATGATGAACGTGCCATTTGCATCTGAGGCATTTGTTGGTGGTACCTTGGCACTTGTCTTGGATGTTACATTGAGAAAGAAAGACAACCAAAGTCGAAAAGACAGAGGCATGCACTGGTGGGACAGATTCCGTTCGTTCAAGACAGATACGAGGAGTGAAGAGTTTTACTCCTTACCTTTTAATCTCAACAAATTTTTCCCTTCTGTGTGATGCTTTGACATGTTGCATGATGAACTCCAGAAAAAGAAAAGAAAAGAAAAGAGCATTGTTTTCTTTATTTTAACTACAAATTAATGTAGCAATAAAACAAGGTAGCTTCTTTTTCGGGCAGGTAATGCTTATTTCTGCCAACGGTTACTTCTTCTTGTCGTGTTTCTTTTCTCCTCAAGTGCAAAGTTTTTAAAAATTTTGAACTGGAAATAGATGGTTGCTCTAATTTCAAAAAAATCTTCAAAGAAGTGCTTTTATTTCCTGTCACTTGTTTCTGTAATTAATTTCTTTTATTAAAAAGATAATACGAGTCATTGTTAAATATTATCGTTAAAACATTGTGAAAAAAATAATTTTTAAAAGTAGTTTTTTATTTGTTCAAAATATAAAATATTAAAAAAGAAAAATAAAATTTTAACATTTCAAAGTAATCGTATAGATTAACTGGAGAATGTTATAAATTATAAATTAATAGTTTCACCTAACTAACATGACAAAGAGAGAGAAAATGGAGAATGTTATATCCAAATTATTCACACTTTATATTATTGTGGTTAAATATATTTTTTTCTTAGTTATAAAATTGGAATTAGTCTATTTTTGAAACTTTGACTCAATTTATTTCTTTAGTTTTAAAAAATGTGTGAATTTAATTCTTTTAACCGAGTATTGTTATTTTATGTTTCAAAAATGTTTCTAAGCTAATATTCAACTAATATTGAAGCAAAAATGTGTCAAATTTTAAACAATTCAAATGTTATCATAAACCGCCTTTGAACATTAAATAAACTTAACAAAATGTAGTTAAAACGACTAAATCCACGCAATTTTAAAGTTGAAAGATTAAATTAGGTCAAGGTTTCGGGTTTCGAAGATGGACTAATTCCATTTTTTCATTACAAGTTAAGAAATAAAAAACATATTTAACCCTATTATTTAATATCTATTATAATCTATTAATATAATATAAGAAGAAGAATATAATCTATCATAATATATTAAAGGTTAAATCATTCCATTGGTCCCATTTTCGTAGGAAAATCTTAAGTAGGTCCTTTTTTTTTTGTTTCAATTAGGTTCTAAAATAGTAGTTCACTAATAGTGTTAACTATGTGTCACATGTCAGCATATGATTTTTTTTTTAATTTTTTTTATAATGTAAAAATAACTGTCACGTATCAAGTTGACGTTATGCCACGTGATAGAGATAGTGTGATGTGACATTGCCACATGTTACTATTGAATGTGAAAAGTCTCAATCTACTCCTTGTATTTGTTATTTTGTCTCAAATTTGTCCAAATCTTTGTAAAACTGAATCAATTTCATTCTTATACCAAATTTAATTTTTATATAAAATTTACAATGGTATTTTTATTATAATTGATACTTTGAACAAAATTAAGTTCATTTAAATGTATATTTTGCATTGAACTTTATTTAAATTTTTGTTTTAAATATTTATATATCTATAATTTATAGATAAATGATAGAGTTGTTTTAAAAAGAACAACTTTATAAATTCAAATATAAAATTTTAAATAATTTTATAACAATTTAAAATAAATAAATTTATTTAAAGTTTTACAATTAAATTTATGAAGTTGTTATTTTTAAACCAACTCTAACATTTGTCTATAAATTATTGATATATAAATATTTAAAACAATATTTAAATAAAGTTCGATGTAAAATAAAAACTTAATATTATTAAAAAAATCATTGTAATATTTATATAAATGTTAAATTTTTTTCTCACTTTGAATAGAAATGAATGAAGATCAATGAAATAATTTAACCTATCTTAAAAGAGATATAAAAAATCGGTTAAATTATTCCTTTGGTTCCCATTTTTTTAGCAAAATATCAATTTGGTCCATCAATTTTTTTCATCTCAATTTGGTCCCTATTTTGGGAAATTTGATGCAATCAAGTTCTTTCTGTTAATGGTGTAGTAATGGTGTTAAATGGGGTGCCACGTGTCAGTTTTTAAATTTTTTGAAATTTTTTTATTTATTTTTATGAATGTTTTTGAATTTTTTGAATTATTTTTTTTTAAATTTTTAAAAAAATAAAAAAATTGCCACATGTCAAGCTGACATCGTGCCATGTGTCAAGCTGACATCGTGCCACGTGGCAGTGATAATGCCACGTGTCACTATTATGTTAGGTGTCATTTTCCTATTCTCAATTTGGTCCCAATATTTTAATTTTTGTCTCAATTTAGTCCAAAGTTTTGTAAAAATTGTGCAATTTTGTCCCTCTCCAAATTTAACCAAAATTTAAAAAATAAATAAAAAAAATTCAAAAAAATAAATAAATAATTCAAAAAATCCAAAAACTAGCACGTGGTACCCTATTTAACACCATTACTACACCACTAATGGAAAAAACTTGATTGTCTCAAATTCTCTAAAATATGAACCAAATTAAGATAAAAAAATTGAGGGACCAAATTGATATTTTGCTACGAAAATGGAGGACCAAAGAAATAATTTAACCTTTATATTTATGACCTATATTTATGTTATTAATAAGTGTTTCAAAAATTGATTTTTTTAATCATTTAATATTATTAATTTACTTTTTTATTTATATTTATTTTATTGTCACAGAACGTTATATTACTCTTTTATCCATTTGTTTTTTTTTAACTGATTTACCCTAAAAATGATAAAATATTTCAAATTAATTTACTTTTTTACTATTTAAACTTAATCTACCTTTTTATCCATATTTATTTTACTATCACATGTCTTTAAAAAGTTATTTTACTCTTTTATCTTTAATTTGTTTTTAAACTGATTTCCATAAAATTAGAAATATTTGTCAACTATACCATTTAATATACAATGAATTATTATTTTAGTTTCTTAAATTTAAAATCTTCGTATGAATCTCTAAAAGGTCAATTATTTCTAAATTTAAATTTTGTTAATCAATATAATCAATGATATGCCTTCCTAAAAATTATTTTAAAAATTAGTTAATCTTTAAAATAAATAAATAATTGTTTCTTTTAAAGTATATCTTGGGCACATTTTAACCATCATTAAAAAAATATAATATTTTTTCAATACATTTATTATTAAAAAATAACTTATACTTAAAGTATTATTTTTTTTGTTAATTATGTTTTTTTGTTCCTAATTGATGGTGAAAATTGGAATTTATTTATATCTCAAACTTTGATACAACTTGATTCCAAGACTTAAAAAATAATAAATGTATTTCTCATAATCTAATTGCATTAATTTTTTGAGTTAATTATGTTTTTTATCCTTCTAATATTATCATTTTTTGGAAATGGTCTCTCCGCAAACGTTAAACCATTTTGGTCCTCATGATTTTGAAACTATTGATTTTAGTTCCTAATTTGTGAACGACGTTAAGTCTGTGACTGCGTGGCAAACGACGTTCTAGCTGGGCTCGTCATCTGGCGACAAGTGGTTATTAAGATGCAGACACGTGTTAAATGAAATAATTTTTTTCTTTCTTTATTTAATTCATTTAATTAATATTATATAATATATTAAAAACAAGATTTTAACATGTGCGCTTTTCATTTTGCATCAGCAGCAACAACAACATCCTCGTTCGTAAGTGTTGGAGAAAGATTTGCTCCGCGAAAGGTGCCCTTCATTTGCGTGGTGAAACTGGAATACCAAACGTTTGTGAGTAAGTGTGGAATTTGTTCGCATGGTGCGTGATTGACTTTCTCGGCGAGGTTGCAAGAGCAACATTGGCTGGAAATAGAGGTAAGTGTTTTCTTTCCTTTCTTATATTGATTTAGGGTTTTGCTGCTTTTGATTTGGGGGAAATTTATTGGGTGTTTCCAGTTTCTAGTGGGTGTGTTAGTGTAGTTTTGATTTCTTGTTGGTTTTGATGGGTTTAGGGTTCTGTTTTGGTTGTTGGACAGATAGGCATGCTTTGGAGTTGGCCGAATACGCAGAAAACAAAAATGAGGAGGATAAGATCTATGTGGATCATTTTGTTAGTTCTGCTCAAGTCATTGAACTTGTTGAAGGAATGAATGGTGGTGGGGTAAATGAAAAAGATTCAAATGCTGTTGTTAATGGTAGGGGTGAGCAAAATGTGAGAGACCGACCGAAACCGAAAAAACCGAAAAATAAAATTAGATATGGGTCAGATTTTAATGGATACGAATTAAAATGGATAAAAAAAATGGGTTCAACGGATATATATATATATATATATATATATATATATATATATATATA
>Ga0209589_1008634_pt1 | contig 15806 bp, 4 predicted proteins | sample CowpeawhiteBW_FD_187525 | JGI IMG/M metagenome (GOLD analysis project Ga0209589, IMG submission 187525) | Root nodule microbial communities of legume samples collected from California USA - Cow pea white BW (SPAdes) (version 2) | ecosystem: Host-associated > Plants > Roots > Nodule | place: USA... | reverse complement strand
TTGTTTTTATATTTGTTTTTTAGTCAATTGGTTTTTTTTTTTTTTTTTTTGTAAAAAGAGTTAGAATGTCTTTTTTGGTAAATTGATGTTAACTCCATTTATAAGTGCCACTTGTTAAAATTTGGGTATGTTAAGTGTCAAAATCTGGATGATCTTCTACTTTAGAATCCCTCTGATTTTGACATGTGACATTTTCAAGTAGAAATGACTCAAACTTTGACACATGACAAACATAAATTTTGACATGTGATACTTCCAAACGGTAATAACGTTAATCTAACAGAAGATGGCACATTGAAATTTTTTACAAAAATAAAAACTCAATTGAGATTAAAAAAAAGAAGGTTAAAATACATTTTTGGTCCCAATTTTTGTTAATGTTTGTCAAATCGATCCTAATTTTGTTTTTGTGTTCAATCAGTCACAATTTTTGTCAATTTTTTTTCAATTTGGTCATTTTTTCTAACATTGTTTAAATTATTAACGATAATAAAAAGTGATTGCCACTTGTCAATTCGTAATTTTTTTGATTTTTTTTTTAAATTTTGTTTAATTTTTTTAATGTCCACGTGTCAACCCAACAATGTGCCACATGTTAGAGTTGATGTTTTATATTCAATTTGATCATTATATTCATTATTTTTGTTCAATTTAGTTCCAATTTTTTTTTAATATGAAGCAATTTTGTTCCTCTCCAAATTGAGACCAAATTTACTTTTATATTAAAATTCACATTTTTATTTAGGGTTACAATTAGGGATGGCAACGGGTCGGGTCGGGTATGGATAATAACTACCCGCAAAAAAAAATGTTTGTTACCTGCCCGTTTACCCGTTGGGTATCCACTTAAAAAAATATGCGCGGATTTTTTTAAAACCCGTGGGTACCCGTTGATACCCATATACCCGCAAATATTTTAAAAAAAAATATATATATATATATATTATAAATTTTTTAATATAAAATTATAAAAATAAAATATAGTATAATTAAATTAAATTAAATTTAACCTAGTAAAATATAATTTTAATTTTAATTAAATTTAACTTAATAAAATATAAATTAAATTTTAATTTTAATGTTTTACGGGTAACGAGTACCCGTGGGTACGAATAGTATGATACTCGTACCCGACCCGTTTATAAATGGGTATTAAAATACCCGCTACCCGCGGGTACTAACTACCCGTCGCGGATTTTATCTGTGAATATCTACGGGCGTGGGTATTTTTGTTATCCCTAGTTACAATTAGTTTAAAATTATAACGAAAATTTAAAGGATAAAAACTAATTTTAGATCAATTATGTTAGTTTTCATCCTTAAAATTTTTGTTCTAATTTTAAACAAATTGTAACCTTAAACAAAAAGTATTTAATAAAAATGTGAATTTTAACAAAAATATCATTATAACTTTTATATAAAAATTAAATTTGGTCTCAATTTCAATTTCAAGAGGACAAAATTGCTCAATTTTAAACAGAGGTTGGACTAAATTGAATAAAAATAACAAATATAGGACTAGATTGATTATAAAACATTGATTCTGATATATGACAGCTTCTAGGTTGATAAGTTGGACATTTAATTTTTTTTAAATTAAAATAAATTAAAAAATATAAAAGAATACGAAGTGACACATGACATTAATTGTTCATTATTGTCAATGATTCAAACTATTTTAGCAAAAAAAAAGACCAAATTGAACAAAATTGATGAAAATTGGAATCTATTTGAACATAAAAATAAAAATTAGAACTAATTTGATAAAAATTAACGAAAATTGAAGAAAAAAATATTTTAACAAAAAAAAACTCAATCGAAAAAAGTATAAAAACAAAAAAAATTAAATATATAAATATAGAAAAGAAATTACTAATAAAATCTATATTTTTATATTCAAAACTTTATTTTAAATTTATATTTTCTTATAAGATTTTGAAACAATATATATTTTTTATTCGGTGAATGACCAGGTGGACAAGAAATTATATATGGTTGATATTTTACCAAACAGTTGTTTGATTAAAACTTTTATACCCATAATAAAAGTAGAAAACATGAAACAAAGATAACTACTCTCTTCAGCAGCTCGGGCACGGTAGATCACTACTTGTTATAATTTATAATAGAAAAGCATGAAAAGTCAGAAGATGACATTATAGTATGGTAGTAATGAAAGGAATAATATTAATGAATAAAGTATTGATGAAGGTTATAGTGAGAGACAAGAACATTGGAGTCCCCACACTTTGCGCTATATGTGTCTCCCTCTCATAGCCTTTCAACCTCTACAAACCTCCACAACATCATCTTTCACTTTTCTCCATTTTCCTTTCATCACAACAATCAACGGCTATCATTCATTCTAACATTTTCCCTACCCCATCACATTTTCTCTCTCTTACTCTCTATATACTTTTCATGTGTGGTAATGTAGAGAGGAAAATACAAATGTGAACAATAAAATAAGAGCAAAAGGTATTTGATCAAAAAAAGAGAAAAAGACAAAAAATAAAAAACAAGATAAAAGTGAATAAAAATAATAACACACTATGTCCAACAAATATTAAAATTTAGTTATTTTCTTATCCATCAAATTACACATTACCAATTTATTTTCTTCATTATAGACACTAAACTATGTTAGGTTAGGATGAAATAGATTAAAGGAAAGAATGAGAGAGGGAAAAATAAAAATAAAAAAATAATTAATTTTAATAAGGTGACGTGTAATGAACTTTTAAAAATATACATGAGATTTGAAAAAAAAGAAACTAAAATCTAAGAGCAGAAGAGCTGACTTGTGTGGAAATCTGCTACCTTGCCTAGCTTTTATGATGCACATAATTGATTAAGGTAGCTTCTCTCCTTGTTCATTCTATATTAATGTTTTTTATTGAAGTGATGAAAAAAGAGTAAAAAAAATTAGTTCCATATTTTATTTTTATTTTTTCTTCTGTTTTATGTTATCTTTACCAAATATATTTATATTTTTTTCTAATTAATTTTCTCCTCTTTGACCAATTATTTTTATTTGATAAAAAGATAAGGAAGATCAAACGAGATAAGAAATAAGTAATTACTAAATTAGTGATAGACAAGAAAATGCTTATTATCCGGTAAGTTATTAAATATAATCAATTTTATATATCATTACTGAGAGGGAAAAATAAATAAATCCAAGAATGGAATCAAATTAGAACTATATGACTGTAATTAATATATCACGTGATAAAAGAAAGAGCAAAGGAAAAAAAATGAAATTTATTAGTTAAGTCTTTAGATCGGTCAAAAATTCACAAATCAATAAATTTTTGGAAGAAAAAGTACTTTTTGTAAGATTATATATATATATATATATATATATATATATATATATATATATATATATATATATATATATATATATATATATATATATATATGTGTATGTATATGTATATATGCTTCCTTAACATAACCTTTTCGCGCTCTCATTTCCTTTCTGTCTCTCTCATCTTTCTCCCCCTCTTATGCTTTCTCTCGGAACTAGTGTTCTGGTGGGTCTCCAACGAGGTAAACAAGTTTGTCTCTGTTCTGGGTTGTAGCTTCTTTGTTTTTCTGCTTTTTGTTACACCTTCACCATTTGAGTATGTCTTTTTTATTGTATTTTTCTATTTTTCGCTTCTCTCTGTGTTTATCTGATTTTCTTCCGATTATCGAGCCTCGTGTTTGAAACGCAGCCTCTTGGTCTCGTCTACTGTGTGGTGACTTTTTTCCTCTCTTTTTTCTTTCGTGTTTGTTGTTTTCTTTTGCCTTGTTTGATGGTTTTGGTGAACTCTATCTGTTTCTCCATTTTGTTCTGCTTTTCTTGTTCTTTTGTGCATAGACTGACACACTTGAAAGTCATGACACGTATTCAAAGGATTTGGTTTAAAGGTTTGTGTTTTGATGCTTCTGTTTTGGTTTCTGAAGGACTTTCAGAAGAGACCAGAATAAGGGTTGTTTAGTTTTGAGGACTAAAGTTTGAGCTTTTATGCAAAGATTGGTCATAATGGATCCACGTCTTTATGGGTTTAGTGGTCCCCCTAATGAAGTCCGGTTAGGAAATCAAAGATTTGAAAATGGTTTCTTTGATCAAAGTAGGGACTTTGGTTACCTTCAGTCCAATCTAGTGACAACTAAGACGCCTTCTTCATCCTCGGTTTTGACTCATGAGGAACCTTCTCCGGAGGAATGTGAATTTTCTGATGCAATTTTGAGTTACATCAGTCAGATCCTTATGGAGGAAGACATGGAAGATAAGACATGTATGCTGCATGACTCTTTGGATCTTCAAATTGCTGAGAGATCATTCTATGAGGTGATAGGTGAAGAGTACCCTTCTTCGCTTTTAGAAAATCCAGGTCCTGCTAATCCAGATGGTGGGAATGGGGATCATAATTTCTCTGAAAATTATGGTTCTTGTTCTTACAATGATGGTGATCTCAGTAGCATTTTTACTAATTTTCGTCAAAATTTGGGGGAACTCCCTAACCATAATTTACGAGGCAATAGCATTTCACAGTCATCTTGTAGCTCTTCTAATAGTGTGATAAGTAGTGTGGAAGGACCTGTGGACTCTCCAAGCAGTATTCTCCAGGTTCCTGATCTGAACAGTGAGAGTCAATCCATTTTGCAATTTCAGAAGGGTGTTGAGGAAGCTAGCAAGTTTCTTCCAAGTGGAAATGGTCTCTTTGCTAATTTGGGTGTGGCTAATTTTTCAAAACTAGAGCCTAAAATTGGGTGTAATGAATTGTCAGTTAAGGTGGAGAAGGATGTGGGGGAGTCTTTTCTTGCTGGGTCCAAAGGAAGGAAACATCATCTGAGGGAAGAAGGGGATGTTGAAGAGAATAGAAGCAGCAAGCAAGCTGCATATTTCTCCGAACCTACATTGCCATCATCTTCTATTGATGTAATCCTGCTTCATAGTTTAGGGGATGGTAAGAAGGTTTTGACGGCCCGTCGTGAGGCTTTGCAAACTAAGAATGACAAGATAGTACTGTCAAATGGTAAATCAAAGGCTTCCAACGGTGGTAAGGGACGTAGTAAGAAACAAAGTGGGAAAAAGGAAGTGATTGATTTGAGAACACTTTTGGTTCTTTGTGCACAAGCTGTTGCAGCAGATGACTATAGTGGCGCACAAGAGTTTCTAAAGCGAATCAGGAGGCACTCAAGCCCTTTTGGGGATGGAAATCAGAGGTTGGCTCATATCTTTGCTGATGGTCTTGAAGCGCGCTTGGCTGGGACTGGTAGCCAAATTTATAAAGGACTTGTTAGCAAAAGAACATCAGCTGCTGATTTTCTGAAGGCCTATCATCTGTATCTTGCTGCTTGCCCTTTTAGGAAGATGTCTAGTTTTATCTCTAATGTCACAATAAGGGAATCTTCCGCAAATTCAGCAAGAGTCCATGTTATAGATTTTGGTATCCTTTATGGTTTCCAGTGGCCTACTTTCATTCAGAGACTTTCATTAGCAGCAGTTGGAGGACCACCTAAACTTCGAATTACAGGAATAGACTTCCCACAACCTGGTTTCAGGCCTGCTGAGAGAATTTTAGAAACCGGACGCCGCTTGGCAGCTTATGCTGAATCATTTAAGGTGCCATTTGAGTATAATGCTATAGCAAAAAAGTGGGAAACAATTCAGCTTGAGGAACTGAAGATTGACAGGGAGGAGTACCTTGTTGTCACCTGTTTTTATCGTGGTAAAAATGTGCTTGATGAATCTGTGCTCGCGGACAGTCCGAGGAACAAATTCCTCAGTTTGATAAGGAAGATCAACCCGGATTTATTCATTCATGGCATTACTAACGGTGCCTTTAATGCGCCTTTCTTTGTTACTCGATTCAGGGAGGCACTGTTTCACTACTCTTCACTTTTTGACATGCTTGAAACTATTGTGCCTCAAGAGGACTGGGAGAGGATGCTGATAGAGAAAGAGATTTTTGGCAGGGAAGCATTGAATGTCATAGCTTGTGAAGGGTGTGAGAGAGTAGAGAGGCCAGAGACATATAGGCAGTGGCAAGCCCGGATTCTTAGGGCTGGATTTTCGCAACAATCTTTTGAACATGCTTTAGTAAAGAGGGCAATAGAGAAAGTATCAACTAGCTACCACAAGGATTTTGTTATTGATGAAGATAGCCAGTGGTTGTTGCAAGGTTGGAAGGGGCGGATTGTTTATGCCCTTTCTTGCTGGAAACCAGCATGACTAACCAAGATGGTACAAGTGCATCTCACTAGGGCTTTGCAAATTGGTTTCACTCTTGAGGAGCTCAGGTACTTCTATTATCCACTTTCTCAGTTCTGTCCAAAAATGCTGGTTTATCTCATTGTTGTTTGATACATCTTGAACTAACTTGAATTTCATAATTGTTCAGGGTGTGTCCAATACAGGGTTCAAGATAAAAAGTAAGGGTTCAATCTGAGTTCAGTTGGGGAAAACAAGGTTACTGAATAGCCTGGTATGACAGTAGATAATCCATGTTATTCTCCTATAGATCATTTTGAATTCTGTCTTATGATCATGATCCAATCTAATGTGGCGGATGAATGATGTAACAAGATCAATTATTGCTGTAACTCATTTTGAGCTTTCTACCTTAATATTTCTGATAGTTTACTACTTAACTGAAGATAATGGCTTGTGTATTTCCTCCGAACCATTAATGGAATATTTAGTTTGGGAGAAATACATGTTGCACACCAGATGGCATGTTGCTATTCCAGCTGTGTCAAGGGCAAAAGTTTGACTAGGTCCACTTAGCTTAGATGCTGCAATTGGTCAAGTCTGGAAGTGATGTGCAAATTGTAGATCTCTTGACATTTGCTTTTGAAGACTTGTTTCAACATTTGACTCATAATGGGTAGTGGTGGGGGCCACTATTTAGAAATTTGAACCCTATTACTGGTACATATTTTCCTTGTTAAATTATTACTGGAGAAACATTTTCTCAATGTATGATTTCATTTGAGGTTTACATTTACTACTTATTTGGACCTGTACTCAAATCTATAGTTGGTCACCATTCATCATTCACAATTCACCAGTTGGCTTTCCCTTTGGTGGATATTCTATAGAACAGTGATGGCACGATGATTTGAACACGTTCCTAGGACGCTATTGAAACCTTTCACCACTATAGCTCATTCTTGTAACTTGTAGCTATTGAAAGTGCATCAGAAGAAATTCTATTTAAAACATTCTGCTTTCACAATTTGTTAAGGGCTTAGTTTTGATTCCTTGTTTTCTTGTATATAACTGTCTGAACTATAATGTTGCACCTTGTGTTGTCGTCTCTTTGAAAGTGTTTGAACGTTTTAAACATAATGTAGAACGTTTACTTTAAACAATCATAGTGGAGTCAAAAGAAAGCTATTGTTAATGCATGTATAACCTAATAGTATAGAGCATTTTATAGTGGCGGACCTCGTAGTGGGGACCTCATGTGTTTGATGCGGCTTTTGAAGATTCACATGAGGAATTGAACTTTTTCCTTTTGTCTTTGGAAAGGTTCTTATAGATTTTACGAACAATTTGGAAAGGTTCTTATAGATTTTACGAACAAGGTGAGTGGAATGTGTTGCAGGAATCATAGCTGTTTTCATAAGAAAAATTATAGACGTTCATTTCTTTTTGAGTGGATTGAAGGTGAAAGTTTTTATTTCATAAGGTAAAAAATCCTAATAATGCGTAAAAGTTAGTTTTTACACAATTATAGAAAGTTAAACTTGCTAAAGTATGTTGAAGTTTATCTCCAACACAAGAAAAAGTGAAGGAAAAGAAATTGATGTTCTCCTTCACAGAGACAGCAGAAAACTCGTGATGCACGCATAGATAGAAAGAACAGTAAGATCACAATAATTGAAAGGTGTGGTGTAAGTCAACATTCAGCGTGGTTGGAATTTATATACCAGGAAAATTCTTCAATGGAAAAGGTTTTACTATTCTTTGGACATTTTTATGGAACAGAAACATGTCTGATTGATTGATAATTTATGATGTTATGATAAGATTGAGCTCGTTTCTCATTTCATCTTATTTATTATGTGAACTAAAATCAGTTTTGAAGTGCAACTATGCCTTGGTGAAATTTAGTAAATCCTCCACTAAAATCAACTTTATCAATAGAAAAACTTAATGTAATCACTCCTTACAAAGTCAACTTTTATTTGAGATAATGGCAACTAAGATTCTAACAGATGCCACTCAAATTGGTGGGCACATGTGCCCGGTGTTGAAGTGCATGTGCTTCCAAAAAGGAGATCAAATTGCTATTATCTTAGTAAATAATGTTAGGAAGAATAAGATTTACCTATTTATTTACTCCATCAGTTCTCATTTTAAAATATATCTCTGTGCAAAAACAAAACCTCTATTTTTTTAATATCTACATAGTTTATTAAAATTACAGTGTAATTATTAATTCAACAAAATTTAACAACAGAATTTATTTGGTGTATGTCTTACAGCACCTCAGACATTCATAGACCAAATTCACCATTTTACCCATAAAATTTTTACCAGGTATCAAAACCTAACTGCTAATGGGGTCTGAACTTACACAAAACTTATTCACAAATTAAACCTTTAAATAAAGGCTGATGGTGAAAAAAATGAAAAGTTTAATCTAATAATAATAATTATTATGGTTAAATATATTTTTAGTTTGTACACTTTAACACGAAACTATAATAATAATGATAATTATTATAACACGAAACTATAATAATAATAATTATTATTATAACACGAAACTATAATAATAATAATTATTATGGTTAAATATATTTTTAGTTTGTACACTTTAACACAAAACTAAAATTAATTTATGTTTAAAATTTTGGTACAATGTAGTCCAAAAAATTTAAAAATAAATAAATACAATCCTCTGATCAAACTGTTTTTGACCTTTTTAACATAGCAAATACATTTTGAGAAGACATTCGAGTGATTTATATAGTTTTGACAAATTTTAACTCAAGTACTGATCTAAAATACTGTTTAACAAATCAAAATAAAAAAGTTAACATATTAACTACATATATATCTACTGACTTTTAAAATTTGAGAAATAAAATATATTAAAATTTTGGACATTTCTAATTTCACATCAAAATTTATAAATTAAAACATATTTAACTCTAATTATTATTATTATTAAGACCATATTTTCTAGTAGGTTCGTGAGTGTTGTAAACCAGGAAACATCAGAAGACTCGAGATACAGACAGTTCAGTTTTGTTCCCAAGAAAACTACTTTTATAATTTTATCATATCATGCAATTGAAACATTCAGCAATATACATGATCCGCTGAAAGTGACAGCATGATCCTCTGATTACTAGACATTTGTTTTTCTCAAGGCCTGCAGTAGCAGTGAAGTCTATAATTTGCATTAAAACAATTCTTTAATAAATTGCCAAGAAATAAAGTAAATATGATTTGGTTCAATCCCAAATGCAGACAAGAAGGGTCTATGGACCATGATAACAACATTCAAAATTAAAACCTAGTAGTGATCTGGGAAAATAAAGCCTTGAAGTCCTTTGTTGGTGAACCAGCCCCCTCAGGTTTTGATGACAAGTCAAATGCCTTGAATTTGGCCTCCTCATAGTTTAGTGCCTGTTAAACCAATTCAATGAAGGGACATCAAAATCTGAGAATTGAGAATTAATTAAAAAATGGTGGAATATTTTAATTTGCAAAGTTAATGATATAAATAATATACCTGAATGCAGACTTCAGCAACATCAGCTCTACTTATGGTTCTGGTTTCTGTCTTCAGAAGCTCATCATCCTTCCCTACAAGCAGTTCCCTAAGCCCTCCATCCTTGTCTTGCAAGCCACCAGCCCTGACTCAGTACACAAAGTGTGAAAATATTGTAAAGTTAAAAAGGAAAAAGAGAAAGAAAAAAACTCAGTATGTTTATAATAACTAATATTCTCATTAGAAAGGTGAATAGGGAAAACAAGTTTCATCTAAATATCAAAGTGATATTGAAGATAAGTAACCACGTAATTGGAAAAGTTCAATGATCTTAAGATGAATTAGTCTTCAGACTTGTTAGATTGTGAGATAATATGGTATCTATTTAGCAGCAATCCATATCAGTGTTTAGAACAGTTGTTGCTCCTATAACCAAATGCTTCAAAGGAGAAACATTTAAGGGAGCTCAGGCATATAAGTTTCAAATTGATTAAAAGAGGAAATGATAGAAGCACCCATTCTTGCAATATTCGACTTCAACAAAGTATTTAGATCATATTTGTGAGGCTAAAGATTCAGGACTTGGTAATGTTTCAAGGAGAAATCATTTAATCTATGACAAGGAATTCTATTCTATCAGACAAGTATTGACAAACTAGAGGCATGATTTCATTCAAAAGCTGTTCCTCTTATTATTTTCAGGCCATGAGATTAAATATATATGAACAAACAACACAAGATCAATAATAGTTATGAAAAGAGAGTAGAGTCCCCTCAAGCCCATTCCTTTTTTATCAACACAAGTTGTTGATAATGCTTAGTTCCAGTGGTTACATTAGTGTGGGTACTAAAAATCATGCTTAGTCAACATGGTGAGGTGAGGGTTTTCGTACAATGTAACTACCAAAACATAAGCCCCTAGTCAAGGGCTAACGTATTCGCTTTTGAACCTCCTTTTCATTCCGATAGTGAGAGTCAACGTTTCAATTTCATGTTCGCTAATATAACATTGTTAGTTTCAATTATCACATTTTAAGTATTGTTTGTTTTAGAGCTCAATGGCAAAACCTCCTTTTCATTCCCATAGTAAGAGTCAATGTTTCAATTTCATGTTCACTAATATAACATTGTTAGTTTCAATTTGATCATGCCTTGTCAAAATTGGTGAGGTAAGGGTTATCTCACACTTATGTAAATACTTCTGCCTTATTATTAGTTGATGAGATTTCTAACACACTCTCACTTAAGGATTGGGCATTTTGAGCACAAAATTTGCAAGACTGGATATCTACTGGTGGTCGTGGTCCTATAATGATAGTGGGTTATAATGACAGCAGGTGGCCTGAGAAATCACTAGAATTGTTCTAATACTATCTTAACATTTGACTTTGAGTGAAGGTTTCCCTAAGCCGGTTAACCAAAAGGCGATACGGAAATTGTCGTACAAGCGCAATCCCATAACCTACATCGACCACTTTAGGAATACGTGTTGGGTGGGAAGACTAAGATCGAGTTGGATTTCGGGACTAGGGTAAATAGGTAATCGACTCCTTTTCATACAACAATATACCAACCGGGCTTACTATACCGAATATAAAACCTCAAGGCAAAGCCAATTTACCCGAAAGCTTGGAAAGCATTCCACCTTACAATAATACTCGTGTAGGAAAGAAAGCAAACAAAGTCCTATCTTAGGGTGACGAGGGACAAAGCAACAACCAAAAAGCATTGAACCTTAGCCGACTTCAAGCACTTAGAAAGAGACTAGGTGCTAACCGATAGGATTCGAAGGATTGATTAGGCGATGACTAACTAAAAGGCGGATACGATTTCACTCTTTGGTGAAGGATTAGGACTTAGGTGGGCGTCTTAGCTTAAGGGAAGGAGCATATTCTCCTTGATTTCATCGATTTATGAGTGAACATCCTATCCTGGCGCGGATGAGCTTCTCCCAATTATGTCTGGTAATAGAATAGGACGGCTTGCTCTGACCAAGACTCCACTTTTTGCTCCGTCCATGGAGCGTATGAATTTCTTGGAATGTAAATAGACCAAAAGAGGGAATGAAGGGATAAGAATAGGAATTATAGTCCCATTGGAAAAAGGGGCACCAGTGGGAACATCTCTACTGACGAACCATTTCAATAGTAAGGACGAGGCACGACCATAGAAGTAATGAAAAATAAAAAGTTATGTAGTTGGACCATATGCTCTATCCGTTCGAGTTTCGCTTCCTTAGAGAAGATGAGACACTAAAAATGAAAGTGTTCACAACGCATACCGAAAAGATACCAATGAAGCCGACCATTAATGACTAGTTTGAACACCAGCGGTCTGATCCCTGATTTGATCAAACAGACTGCTCTTAGAAAGATGAAAGGAAAGCAAACTCTCCAAATTGTTGACCAAGCAACACTAGCGGAACAATCTCAACTTCTTACCAGCCGGATGGTGCGCAATGAAGACCAATCCGCGAGCTAAACTATAACATCCAATAGCAGACAAGCTTGCATCTCCGTTGTCCCGAATCCTTATTTTCTTTCTCCTACAAGCCAATCATGCAGTCTTTAGCTCTACTTTACTACGATATATCTTGCTATTGTTTTTTTCTATCACAAACAGTCAAACCAGCTACCGAAGAAGAGATACTCAATTCGTTACCATGACTGATAGGATAATCAAGCAAGGCAGTCCATAGAGAGTTCCGCTTCTCCTCTTAGTTAGAGAGGAGCAGAGACCGCTCGATCTTATATTGTTGGTTCTGTTGGAAGTCTCACATCGACTAGAGATAAGGCCAATTCACAATATATAAGTGAGGTGCAATCCTCACCTTACAAGCCGGTTTTGTGAGATTGACTTAGGCTTTAAAACTCACTTCTAACATGGTATCAGAGCTAGGTTAGAGCCTATCCTAGCGAAATTTCTTGGACATTCTGTTCTACCTGCTATCGGGCCGCTAACGGACTAACCACAAAGTGGGGTGCAATCCTCACCTTACAAGTTGGTTTTGGGGTTGATTTAGGCTTTAAGCCCACTTCTAACACATACACTACTTTAGCCTTATTATTAGTCAGTCAAACAGGAATCTCCAACTAAGTTCTCATGGAACTCTTGGAGGACGACCTATATTTTTATGAGATTTCGAGTGAATGCTCTAAAAGACTTTCCAAGGATTTCTCTTTACAAAATGTCTTCCTTTGAAAAATAATGGATTGTTTGTTCTGCAACGTTCATCATGTGAAACAATAATATAAACAACACATAATGGAGTTCTTGAGGCCACTTTGAGCTGTTTGTTTTTCAAGCAAAATCTTATTGGCCTAACATGGTTTTTGCTATTATTAGGCACAGAAAGTGATATCTTACTCATCACATCCAAAGCTTGTGCCCAAAATACAAGTGTATATACCCACGTCTAGTTCCTCTTACACCATAGGAAGATGGCAATATTGATTTCATGGTAGGATGCCAAAAGCTCAAAGCAACAAAAATTCAAATATGCTATGAATTCAAATATCCTATTCTATGTAATATATACTACAAAAGAAGATACTTCTATCATTTGTGATTTATGAACTCTTTAAAAGCAAATGCAAGGTACACATTGAATACTTCTCAACAAAAGCTAAAGATCATAATTTGATGACATCGATGTTTGCAATTAACACCAAAAATTTGGCGACATCTAGATCACATTTTCTTTCGTTGTCAAGAAACTAACACCAAAAATTCAAAAGTGTTCTGCCAGACAACCAGGTACCAAGAAACATTAAAGTGTTGATTGATAGTGTTTCTGGCGCAGTTTAGGTTATGGGAACTAAAGGTATCAACATTTTATTTGAAATACCATTCCAAGGTAACAGTCAAGCAGTCAATAATTTTATACATTATTCCAACTAAAAGGCACTCATAAAGAAGAAACCTAGCTATCATATTTCTCAATAAGGACAAAAAATGGTGTACCTTATTATTGTATATGGGATGCCAGAATCAGCCAGATATTGCTCTGCCTTCCTTTTCCAAACCTGCAAATCAATACAGGAGAAGTAAAAAATGCTATACATTTACCAAACTTGCATTTTGCATTCAGATGAATTGCAAGCTCTGGTCATATAAAAGCAATGCCAGAATTTATGGAAGAAGGTAATTCAGAAATAAAGGAGAAAACATTACTAACCAATATATTTCCATTACCCAAGCTATTCAAAGGATTGTTAAGGTCTGTTCCACCCATAGACCCTACCAACACAATATGCTTCACTCCAGCAGCCTTAGCTGTACGTTCAATATTGTAAGCATGTAAATTTATCACAAAACTTCAAAAAATGTTTGCATTACAATCTATGGCTAATGGAAAGTAGACATGAGCTCTCACCAGAATCTATTTGATTTTTCTGCCCGATCCAGTCAACCTAATAGGTACAAATCACCAACATACGAATAAGAAAGGAGATAAATTTAAAAGTAATTGTGAGTTAGACAGAAACTGCAACAGTACCTGTTCGGGATATGCACCATCTTCAAAATAGAACTCTGGTCTTTGTCCTGTGGTTGGATCAAACCCAGGTTTTATCAGTGGCACTGCACTTGTGAGGATTATGAGAGCATCTATACCTTGAATTGCAGGAACAAGACTTCCGGCATCCCTTATATCCCCAACATAAACGTCCTCTGCAGCACCAATGTTCTGTTTGCTTTCTTCTGTTCTAACCAAACCTCTAGCCACATACTGGTTTGGCCTCTCTTTCAATTTTTTGTAAACTATTTGTCCTGAAAAGTAGCATCAATTCTCAGTTATTGGTAAAAATCACAGTAACTATCCTATTTCAGCAACTGCCCACAACTGCATATAGTGTTGAATTGGTTGTACGATGTTTTGCACAATCAAGACATGCTTGGTGCTTGCCAAATTAACACATATATCGGACAGAACCATATGGTGGTATAACCCACTCATATCAAAACATTCTGGTCTAATAGATCTGTTTGCAGCCCCTTCAAAATGCAAATACCACAATGTTATGATTGTCCTTGTTTTTGTGCTATTCAAGACAGAGAATTATGGTATGGCCACAACTCAGAATATAAGTCATAAATTACAACTGTTAGATACGTTAGAGTGATTTCTGTTACAAACCTAGAAAGTTGAAACTACACATCTCCATAGCGTGTCCAGTCAAGAAAAAATGTGTAATCTTACAAGTAACAACATGCCAGAAAGAATCATACATAATTTACCCAACAGGCCAACATCAGCCAACAATCTCTTAATCACTTGAGTTGAGAATAGTATAACAGAAATTTTATATTATGTAACATGTAGATCACACCATAGTCCATACACAATCCCTATTCAAATCAGAATCGTGCATCAAAATCAAATCCAAATACTGTAATCTTCTTCTATGAAAACAAAAACCTTTGAAAGCCCATTTTAGCATAGAGTACTCTATGTACACTTTGTCTATATTTCCTACTTACAAGTGCCATTACTATATATATTTTTGCACATTGTATCCTAACTTTAATTTAATGAAATACAACAAGAGCCAAACCATATCATCCTGTATTGGTTGCTTTGCATCCTTATCCCTTCACGTTGAGAATATTTTTTATAGAACAGACAAGGGACGGTTTAGTTTTAGTTTGAGAAAATGTTTATTTCTTTTTAATTATAAAAATGTCACTTTATTTTCATTTTCCGATGTTTAAATTTTATACAAGAGACAATGAAACGAATAAAATTTTTACATAAGAAAATAAAATGGCATTTTGGGGTTAAAATAAAAAAAAAATCATAAGTTTATCTCAAAAAACCACATTGTAAACAAATGCCCAATGACACAACCCATAAAACAAAACCAGCATTTTCTCAGTTGATGATAATTTTGCAACATTAATCCTGAGTGAGAAAATACTCAATCCACCAAAGGCAACGAAACTTACATTCCATTTTAATTCTCTCTCCTGAGCAAGGAAAACAAAAAGGAATCTGAACAATACCCATGAAAGCATATAACATACCGTTAAACTCCACATCTTTCATTTTTCATAACAAAAAAAAAAAAAACAAAAAAA